>Ga0326728_10004759_pt1 | contig 39524 bp, 40 predicted proteins | sample MB3enrmetagenome_FD_207602 | JGI IMG/M metagenome (GOLD analysis project Ga0326728, IMG submission 207602) | Lab enriched peat soil microbial communities from McLean, Ithaca, NY, United States - MB31MN | ecosystem: Environmental > Terrestrial > Soil > Wetlands > Peat | place: USA: New York... | reverse complement strand
GCGCTCGTACCCTCTCTTTCTCTACGTCTCGCAGCAAGCGAAGCGCAGCCTTACGCTGATCGGGAGCGTAGCCTAGCGTGTGAAGGGAGCGTGTCTCCCATCTATTAGCGGCACCGAGAGTTCAAATGCGCTTGCCCTGTCTTAATGGAGGATGGATACCGGCGGGAATTTACGGGTTCTTAGTCGTTTCCTTTTCTTTTTTTAACTTTGGATGCATATAGTATAAGGGTGTGCCGAAATATACGGCCGGACAGGAGTGATTATGGAGAAGGTCAAGACTATAGCCCTCGTGGCGCATGACAACCGGAAGAAGGACCTGATCGAATGGTTTGAATATAACTACAGGTCCCTGGTAAGGCACAGGCTCATCTGTACGGGGACGACGGGTAAGCTGATCGAGGAAGTGATCCAGAGAAAATTGGAAAAAGAGCAATTCGAATATCGCCTGGAGCGGTTAAAGTCCGGGCCGCTCGGCGGCGACCAGCAATTGGGCGCCATGATCGTCGAAGGCAGGATCGACGCCGTCATATTCCTTTGGGACCCGATGCAGCCTCAGCCGCACGACGTGGACGTTAAGGCCCTGCTGAGGATTGCCGTCCTCTACAACGTCCCGATAGGCTGCAACCGGGCGACCGCCGATTTTATCATGTCGTCCCCCCTGATGGACGAGACATATAAGCCCGTGCCGCCCGATTACGAGTCTTACGCGAAGAGACCCGTCGATCTGTAGCAAAGCCTGAAGATTCCTTAAGAAAAAGGAGATAGTGTTAAGTGCACCCGCTCTGGAAGAGGGCCGCATTCCAGAGCAAATGCGTTATATTGATTGAAACCGGCCATATATTGTTTTAGAATATGACTTGCGTCCGGTACTGCTACCGGCCCCTACAGGGCATACAAGGGCCCGCAAGAAGGCGCATGGGGGTAGGATGTCGCGGCGCTTTTCGCCAGCTGTCTCGTAATAAGCCGGTTCCAGGGAGAGCGCTAAAGCCAATCGGTTTTTCGGGAAAACGGGTCAAAGGCGCGGAGGTATCTTCGATTGCTCGTGCTCGGTGTCTACCGGGAAGAAATTTTTTCGCCCGGAAGAGTTGAAGACGATAAACAGATCATGGACGCGGCGCTGACGGAGCTGCGCGCCCTGGGCCACGCTACCCGCGCCGTGAGTGCGGAGGCCCTCGACGCGCCCTTGCCGGGAGTGGGCTGCGTGCTCACGATGGCCCAGTCGCGCCGGGTCCTTGCGGTGCTCGAAGCATGGGGCGAGGAAGGCGTGCTCGTCATAAATGCGCCTTCCGCCATATATGCCTGCCGGCGGACCTCACTCATACGCGTCCTCGACACGGCGGGCCTTCCGTTGCCTCCGGGGGAAATCGTCTCCCTCGATGACGGTAACGCGGCGGGAAGGCCGGCCTCCCATTCCTTCCGCCATTGCTGGCTCAAGCGCGGGGACGTCCACCGCGTACGCGAGGGCGACGTAGTAAAGGCCACCTCCGGGCCTGAGTTCGAGGCGGCCCTCGACCATTTCAGGAGCCACCGCATTCCGAAGGTCGTCATCCAGCGACACCTGGAAGGAGAGGTCGTCAAGTTTTACGGCATACGCAACGGCTACTTCGCGGGGTTCGGCACGTCGGGGAACGGCGACGGGGCCGGCTGGTTGGCCGACTTGCGCTCGATAGCGAAGCTGGCGGCGGATGCGGTGGGTCTGGAGATTTACGGCGGCGACGCGATCATCACGCCGGACGGCCGCACCGTCCTGATCGACCTCAATGCCTGGCCGAGCTTCTCCCGCTGCCGCCAGGACGCCTCCAGAAACATCGCATCGTATGCGGCGGAGGTGATCGCAGGCGCCATCCCGGCCCTCAACAATGGAAATGAGCCGAATAAGCGCCTCTTTTCCGTGACCCGTTCCTGAAGCGGGCAGGACCTCGAAAAGACGCTCCCCTATCTCGACGCCCGGGAGAGGAGCGCCGATGGGACAAGGGCGTCGTCTGCCCTTACCCTAACGTAGATACCCCTTGCGCGCCTGTCAAGACCGCCTGCGTTACGTAGAATCGATGGGTCTTTCCCTGGGCGTCATGAGGCTGACGAGAAGGACCGAGAGGATGCCTGTAAGGAATATACCGTCGAATGTGCCCGCCCCGCCGATCGATGCGACAGGGGCGCCGAGACCCCGGATTTTGCCGAGGTTCAACAGGTCGGCCCCGATGAGCGTGCCGAGGCTGCCTGAGATGTAGGCGAGGGGAGGCGCATGGCGGCGCGAGAGTAAGAGGGCAACCATTGTCGAGATCAGAGGGGGCACGAAGACCGGCTCCGCTATGCCGACGCCTTTTACGGGGTAGGCCAGCGCGTGGACGACGAAGACGACCACGCAGATCCCCAGGAGGCTGCGCCAATAGATTCTGTTCTTCCGGATCAGGTAGAGGGAAAGCAGGGTGGGGATCACGGCGCCTCCCAGGTTGATCGCCACTACGGTGCCGGGCCAGTCGGTCACCTGCGGCACCATATAGCTCATCCCTCCGAAAGCAATCACCATGTCGGAGTGAACGGTAGTGGGAGGCAGCTCGTAGATGGGGATGTTCACGTAGCTGCCGAAGAACGAGAGGACCAGCAGCAGGAACATGTGGCGCTGCCCGATGCCTATCCGCTGATAAGCATACCTGAGAATGCCGACCTCGACCAGGAAGACGAGGAAGACGAGGAAAAGGGCAAAAAGGAGAAGGAACGGCAGCGCTAAGGGAAAGTAGTGCAAGGTCGATTCCTCGACGAGCCCGTATTATATGCCCGTTCTATTATTGTGCAGGATGAGGCCGCGGGTCAAGCGTTTTTTCCGATACGGTTGCGCTCCTCCTTGACACGGACTTGGCCGACCGAATAGAATTATGGGAAAGACGCCTGGAAAAGACCGGGCGTCAGCCATTATCGGGGTATCATGAACAGAAAAGCCGTCTCCCTCCTGTCGGGAGGACTCGACAGCGTCCTTGCGACGAAGCTCGTGAAAGACCAGGGCATTGACGTGACCGCCCTCCATTTCACGTCTCCCTTCTGCAACTGCACGCAAAAAGCCGCCAGGGGGTGCGGCGCGCAGGCGGTGCGCAGCGCGGACGAGCTTGGCGTGAGGGTGGCCGTCAAGACCAAAGGCATCGAATATCTGCGGATGGTCCAATCGCCACCCCACGGATACGGTCGGAACATGAACCCCTGCATCGACTGCCGCATCTTCATGCTGAAGGCGGCGCGCACGTTCATGGAAGAGATAGGCGCGAGCTTCCTTATCACGGGTGAGGTGATCGGCCAGAGACCGATGTCCCAGCGCAGGGAGGCGATAGCCCTCATCGAAAGGGAGAGCGGCCTGGCAGGCTTGATCCTGCGGCCCCTGTCCGCCAAGCACTTTCCCCCGACCATCCCCGAGCAGGAAGGCGTCATCGACAGGCAGCGGCTTCTCGACTTTGCCGGCAGGTCCCGAAAAGGGCAGTACAGGCTGGCCAGGGAATACGACCTGAAGGAGTTCGGCTGCCCTGCCGGGGGCTGCCTGCTTACGGATTCTATCTTCGCCGCCAGGCTCCGCGACCTGTTCCGCTTCGACCCCGGCTGCACGATGTACGACGCCGCCCTGCTCAAGATCGGCCGCCACTTCCGCCTTTCCGACGCGATAAAGCTGATAGTGGGGCGGAACCAGGCCGAGAATGACCAGATACGCAACCTTTCGCAAGCCGGCCACATGCTCCTTATACCCGTCTCCTTCAGGGGGCCTTCGGCGCTCATCGCCGGACCGGGCGGCGACGAGGCTATCCGCACGTCGGCGAATATCATGGCCGCCTACTCTAAAGACTGCGCCTTCCCTGTAACCGTGACCGTTACGCAGGGCCGAGGCCCAACTGAGGAGCGCGTCGTCGAACAACTCCCGATCGACCTCGATAAGCTCCGGATTTAAAAAAAGGACTGCCGGCCCGCACCGCCCGGTCGGGCTGCGCCGACCCGACGGCAAAAACCGGTTTCTTGAAAACTTGGCGGGCAGAATGTAGAATAGGGAAGACGGAGGGATGGCTGAGCGGCCGAAAGCGGCGGTCTTGAAAACCGTTGGGCGTTTACGCGCCCCGTGGGTTCGAATCCTACTCCCTCCGCCAGATTTCGTACCTTCGGCCGTTCTCAAGTTCCCCTTAATTGTCTAGTTTTTGTATAGTCCGTGCCCCTTGTCTCTCTTTGTATTCTCTAATGCCACAACCAATTCTAAAGTAGCAGGAAATAGGCTCTTCTTTTCCGGGGTTCAAAGATGACAGAAAGTTCTGTGAGCCTTATTAAGCTTAAAGCCAAGTTCCGAGAAGGCGGAAGTCGCCGCAACATTGAGTTGATCTTGTATCTCGGCCGGTCCAAACACATGTCCTCTCAATTGCTTATCTGCGTAAGCTTTTAGCCACCCGTCCATGGGAAAAATTTTGTTCAATTCAATCGGTTTTCTCTCTCCGACGATAAATGTTTGCACAGCCTCGCGTAGTGAAGGAGGATCAGGTATATCCACCCATACCTCGTGAATCGTGTATTTGCTTCTTACTGGTTTAGGCAGCCTATCGTATACTAACGATCTAATCCGAAAATGCTCCTCCGGCGATTGGTTTATCCTTTCGAGAAGTTCAGGTACACAACTGTCGTAATTTTTGACGGTGTCTCGGCAAATAACACTAGCTCGCTTGAATAGGTGTCTGTCGCGGATGTTTCGTACCATTCGTTTCAAAACCGGGTCTCTTATGTCGGCCAGATTAAATAGATCGCTGTCCGTGATTCTAAGGAAATCGGCGACATGACGCATGGAGCGTCCGCATAGACTCTTTTTGCTTTGTTGGCAGTATTCTATAAGCCCCTTCATCATGCAATCGCATGCTTTCACTTTATGATGATTGTAAACAGTTGTATACAGAAGCATCTTGCTGAAAAGGATGTGCTGGAGGGGCACGGGGCTTGTCATGGCCAGATCCCGCAAGCCATCCGGAAATTTATGAATTCTCAGAGTATAAAACAATCGATCTACGTCTATAGTGAGTCGCAAACCGGTGAAGTAGCTATCTCTCGAAATGTAGTCCAGTTTATCGGCATCAAAGGCCCCATTTATGATGCGCGTTTGGTACGCTTTCCTTTTGTCGGACACGTTACCGATGACTAAGCTCGCAACTCTGTCAAGGTCTATTTTAACGGAATATGGGTCTGCAATGTTCTTTGAGAAGAAGTTCTTAAAGAAATCAGACCGAATTATGTAGTAGGACATAATCTCGTGAGGCTTGCAATGGGCAAACTCATCCTTTTGCTTAAGGCTTATTATCTCCGTGTCCCATTTGTACACCATTTCGGAAACATGAGACAGAAAAGCATGACCGCAGTCGTGTAGCAGAGCGGCCAGGCGCAGTTCAGCGTAATCTCCGCTCCGCGGTGACTTAGCAATCTTGGCAGACGTAGCTTGATTATTGAGGCTGTCGACGTACTTATCGACGAGAGTTGTAACACCAAGGGTGTGCTCGAAGCGGGTATGCATAGCGGACGGGTAGACGAGGTAAACTAATCCGGTCTGTGCTATCAATCTCAGTCGTTGAAGGAGGGGGGTGTCAAGAAGCGCAACTTCGTGTTTTTGAAAGATACTTGTTCCCCATAAGGACTCGTGAATGGCTTTGTTGTCGCGGACTAATAGTGAGCGATATTCGCTGAAAATGTCCGACAAAAAACTATCGATGCCTGAGTTGAGTTTTCCTATACGAATGCTCCGTAGTTCTAATTTTTTGGTGAACAGGCCGCCCGGAATTCCTCACCGAGTTTCTCCAACTCGTGCAGCTCGCTCTCCCCAAAACGTGGAAGAATCTTTTTCTGAATGTATGTTTTCCCCTTTTTCTTGATTTTAAAGCTTTCAAAGTCGGGATTGTCCATTCCGATTATACGTGAGCGTTCCAAGCTGAATAAAACGTCTTCCAATTGACGGGAAAAGGGATAAACATCGTTGAGGGAGAATGGAAAAGAGCGAAGAAGCCTTGAGTGATCTCTTAGCCTGTAAATGGTTTCATGTATAAGCCTGATATTTCCAGTAAAGGATTCAAGCTTAGAATAAAACAGAACGCCAGCCACAATATCAGTTGAAAGGTACTTAGGAAGACGACCGCTTTGTCTTATCATGCTTCCCCCTTTCTACAAAATCGAAACCTTCAGTCCGTCGTGTCAATACTATCAAGGACGGTATGAGACGTCAAGTGTTTTTCCGGTGGTGTGTTAAGATGTCAGTCGACAGCCCGTTGATGGTATTATCCAGAACATCCACGGCCCGGACCTTATGAGACGGGGCAAGATGCGCGTATCTTAGCGTCATCGTTAAGGTCTTATGGCCCAGAAGTTCCTTGACAGTGGTGATGTCAACCCCGGCCATCACAAGGTGAGAGGCGAATGTATGACGGCAATCGTGAAAGTGGAAGTCCTTAATCCCCGCTTTCTTACAGGCCCGATTGAAGCCGGTCTTGATATCGCCGTATGGCCCGCCCGTAACAGGGTTGACAAAGACATGGCCGCCGTCGATCCGTCTCGGCAAAGCCTCAAGGGTCGCCCGAAGAGTCGCGTTTATCGGTATCTCCCGGAGCTCCCCGTTCTTGGTCTTGTCGAGGAGAATAAAGCCGTGCTTCATGTCTACGTTATCCCATTTCAGGCTTAGTATCTCGCCCCGGCACATCCCGGTGTTAAGCGCCGTTATCACAATCGGTTTCAGGTGGCCCGCGCACTCGCTCACAAGCGCCTGGCACTTGTCTCTTGATAGATACCGCGAGCGACGGTTGTTTTTCTGAAGGAGCTTTAGCTGAGGATAACAACCGATTTCTCGGTGAGGAACCGGGGCAAGCAGAGAGAAAACGGCTCCCGCCTTTTTAATCCTACTCCCTCCGCCATTTCCCTTGGTTGCTCACGAACACCCTGAGCCGTTCCGCCGTGCCGTGACAGTGATTTTCTGTGGTTATCGGGCCCGCCTGGATAGGTATGAAAGAACCCGGCCCGCGCCAATCTTGGGGAGAGATCGCGGGCCGGATGTTGTGGGCTCCCGGAAAAAAGGGGGGATCGGGGGGGTCCTAAGAACCGGAAGCCATCAATGCTTGTTTAAGCTTAAAAACTATTTGCTGTAGCTGCAATATCCGGGCCATAGTCCGTGGCAGTGCCGGGAGGAAGGCCGATGGCGGGAAATGGAGGGCAATTATTGCACTTATTCGACCATTCGACGTGTTCGATCTATGGAAGCTTGCGGACACCGGGTGAAAGAATATACCAGATGCGGCCACGACCGCAAAATATGATAGATGCCTCCTGGAAATATGCCAGAACGATTGAGGGACCGTCAAATACCGTGGCGCCAGGAAAAAACGCTCATTTTTCCTTGTCCGGCGGGCCAACCCGCACCTTTGCCATACGGTCCGGAAGGAGGTATCTCCTTGCCGCCTCGTTGACCTGCTGGAGCGATACCTTCTCTATGCGCTCCGGCCAGGTCTTGAAAAAGCCGGGGGCCAGCCCGTAGATCGTATCGAGGCACATGCTCGATACGACGGCCCCGTTCGTCTGCATCTGGATATAATGGTTGCCGATCATGTAACGCTTGGCGTCGGCAATCTCTTTTTCGGTAAAGCCCGCCTCGCGTATGTTCTCGATCTCTTCCATGACGATGCGCTCTACGTCGGCCGCGTGCGACCCGTCGGTCCCGATGTAGATGCCCATCGCGCCCACCTCGTAGGCCTCCTGGTTGAAAAACGTGACGGCGTAGGCATAAGGGTTTTCCTCCCTGAGCTTTCTGTGGACCCTCCCTCCCATGCCGGAGAGGACCGCCCTCATCACCTCCACAGCGTATCTGTCGCCGTCGATCAATCCGGGGCCGATGAAACAGAAGATCAGGTGCGTCTGGTACATGTTGCGGAAGAGGGACCTCTCGCGGGACGCGCCCAGGCGGTGGGGGATTTTCTTGAGCCTCTGGCCGACGCCCTTCCAGCCTGAAAAAAGGCCCCTTATGAGGTCTTCCGCCTCTTTCCGCTCGACGTCGCCCGAAAGGGCTAGTACTGCGCCCCCCGGGACTACGTAGGCGGCCCGCAAGGCCTCGAGGTCTCCCCTCGTGAGGGCCGCCACGTCGCCGGCGGACCCGATCTGGTCTGCTGCGTAAGGATGGCCTTCGTAGAGCAAGCTGTTCATCTCGGCGAAGGTATACTGCAGTGGGTCGTCGTCGCGCCTGCGGATGTCGGAAAGGACCTCACCCTTCACGCGCGCGAGCTCGTCCTCGCGGATGACGTTCGATACGACCAGGTCCCTGACCAGCGTAAGCCCCCGGGCAAAGTCTTTCGCGAGGAGCCGGCCGGAAAGACCGAATACGTTCCTTCCGCTGACGGGTCCGATGTCGCCCGCCATCACGTCGATCCTCCTTGCGATGCCCTGGGCGTCGAGGTCCTCCGTCCCGCGCAGCAAGAGGCGCGACAGCACGTTGAAGCTGCCGTTTTGGCCGCGTCTCTCCTCCTTGAGGCCGCCGGAGAAGCCGATCATGAACGAGAAACAGGCGCTCGCCGCATTCCTGTTGTAGACGCACCTCATGCCGTTGTCGAGGGCGAAGGTGAAGGGGTTCTTCTCTTTGCGGGGCAAGAGGGCAACGGTGACCCTGGTCTCGCGCGTCAAGTACCTGTCCAGGACCCTCCTGAGATCGTCCCCCGTGACCCTGTCCACTGCTGCAAGGTACTTTTCTCCGTAAGCGGGCTCGCGGGTGAGGGTCTCGAACATGCCTAGCTGGCGCGCCTTTCCCTGGACGGACTCCGCCCCGTAGACGTACGACGCCCTGACGATGTTCTTTGCCTTTTCGACCTCCCACGGCTCAAGCCCATCGTCCCGGATGCGCATCAGCTCCCCATCGATGCCTTCCTCGACTTTTTCGTATGCCCTGCCTGCAAACGTGGCGAAGAGCACGAAAACCCCCCTCCGGACAGGGGTGAAGACGTATGAATCCGCGTCCGTGACGAGTCCTTTCTTATGCTTGAGCATTGATTGCAGGCGGGAGCTGTCGCCGTCCGTCAGGACTTTGCCCAGCACGTCGAGGGCCGGCGTGTCCTCGTCCGTGAATGGGCCGATGGGGTAGGAAAGGGCCAGATAGCTCTCCGCAACGTCTTTCTCCACGATCTTCAGTCGGTCCTGCCCGCCGGGAGCCTCCGGCTGGGCCTGCGATCCTTCCGCTTCCTGCGCCTCAGCGCCTGCTTCGTGAAGGCCGCCCTCCAGGACGGCCAGCATGGCCTCTTTGTCGAAATCGCCCACTGCTACGACCGCCATCCGCTCAGGCCGGTAATGGCCGCCGAAGTAGGCAAGGATGTCACCCCGGCTAATGGAGGCGACCGATTCCGGGTAGCCGATGATGGGCCTGCCGTACGGATGGCCGGGGTAGCTCGCAAGAAACAGCTCGTTGAAGAGCTTCCGCTGCGGGTCGTCCTCGCCCATCTTTATCTCTTCCAGCACGACTTTTTTTTCTTTTTCCAGCTCCTTTTCGGGAAAAGCCGGATGAGTTACGGCATCGACGAGGAGCCCCAACCCCCCTTTGAAGGCATTACTCGGGACGACGATGTGGTAGACCGTGTTGTCGTAAGAGGTGAACGCGTTGATCGCGCCGCCCATCGCTTCGATCTTCGGCGCGATCTCGTAACCCGCTCCGCTGTCCGTCCATTTGAATATGAGGTGCTCTATAAAATGGCTGATGCCGGCGATCTTCTCGCTCTCGTAGGCGCTTCCCACTTCCACCCACACCTGGGCCGCGGCAACGCCCACCCCTTTCCTCTGATCGATGATGCATCGCAGCCCGTTTTTCAAGCGTATCGCGTCCATGGTCTTGCGCTCTCCCATAATAATATAGGGACTGGCGAAGAAGAAGGGGCGGGCTCGCAGGCGAACCGCGAAAGCCCACCGGGCGTTTTCGTCCGGCCCCCGGGCCGACCTGTCAGGGCGGCGTCAGGGCGGCCAGACGGCTGACTATCTCTTCGGTGCCCGCGAGCCCCTCCATGAGGTTGGCCACCGATATCCTTTCGTTCAGCCCGTGCATCCCCTTCTGCTCTTCCTTCGTCATGGTGATCGGGAAAAAACCGTAGGCCGGGATGCCGAGGTTCCTGAAATGGCGCAGGTCCGTTGCGCCGGTAGTCAGCGACGGCAGGACGGGGATGTCCCCTTTCAGCGACCGCACTGCCGAGGCGATCTCCCGGAAATAGGGCGTATCGTAGGGCGAGACAGCCGAGTCCGTCCTGCCCGTCAGCACCACCTCGACCTCCGGCCCCGCTATCTTTTGCACCCTGCGGATGAAGGCGTCGTGGGAGGCGTCCGGCAGTATGCGGGCATCGAACTGGGCGGTCGCTTCCGTCGGGATGACGTTCACCTTTTCGCCGCTTTCGAGCATCGTCGAGGTGACGGTATCGCGGAGGATGGCGTTCAGGTGAGGATCGCCCTCGACGTACGCGAGGAACCTTTTATCCACGAGGGCTTCTTTCAGGCTAGCGAAACGGAAACCGCCTATTTTCCCGCCTCGCAGCATACCCGTGAGGTATCGCCTGACGAGCCCGATGGGTCGCAACGGGGCCTTTGTGGAGATCACCCTTGCGGCTGCCCGGATGATCTTGTCGTTGGCGTTGTCGCCGTGGGGCATCGAGCCGTGGCCTCCGGTCCCCTTCGCCTTGAGCATGAACTGGCAGACCTTCTTTTCGGCCACCGCCACCTGGGCGTGCAGAAAGCCATCATCTTCCGAGATGGTGCTGCCCTCGCTCAGGACGAAAGAGGCGCTTTTCAGCTCATTCACTTTCTCCATGACGTACGCGATGCCCAGCTCGCCGGCCGTCTCCTCGTCGCCCGTGGCGAGGAAGATGATATCGCGGTTGGGCGTGATCCCCTGCCTGTGGAGCCCGATGAAGGCAAAAAGCAGGCAGATGACCTGGGACTTCATGTCGATAGCGCCCCTGCCGTAAACGAAGCCGTCCTTTACGACACCGCCGAAGGGCGGGACCAACCATACATCTTTGCGGGCGGGCACTACATCGGTGTGGCCGAGGAGCACGACAGGCTTGCCCGGCTTTTTGCCCTTCAGTCGCGCAAGTATATTCGCCCGCGGAGGTTGGGGCGAGTAGATTTGCGACTCGATGCCCTCCTTCTTCAGCATCGCCTCGATAAACCTGACCGCCTTGTCTTCCTTCCCCGGAGGGTTCGACGTGTCGATCTTTATTAAGTCCGAAAGGGCCCTTACGACCAGGCGGCTCGCATCAGCGCTCTTCATAACGCACCATATTCTTCCCTTCGCTCTTTGCCTGATAGAGGAGCTCGTCCGCAGCTCCTATCAGCCTTCCCGCGTCCATTTCCTCGCGGTAGCCTGCCACGCCCCCGCTGATCGACGCCCGAATCTCCCTGCCTTCGTGCGGGAAGGTCTGCCCCGCAAGCCTTTGTCTCAAGCGGTCCGCGATCACCGCTGCGTCGCGCACGTCGGTTTCCGGGAGGATCACAAGAAATTCCTCCCCCCCGTACCTGCCCACGCTGTCGATGCTCCGCACCCCGTTCCTGATGAGGCGCGCGACCTCGACGAGCACCTCATCGCCGGCAAGGTGGCCGTAAGCATCGTTGACTTCTTTGAAATTATCGAGATCGAACATGATAACGGAGAGGGGGGAGCCGTACCTGCGTGACCGCTGCGCCTCCTGCTCCAGCTTCGAGACGATGGAGACGTGGTTATATAGGCCGGTCAGGCCGTCGCAGACGGAGAGCGACTTGATCTCCTCGAAGAGGTTGATCTTCTCTAGGGCGGTCGCTATATGGGCGCAGAACCTCTTGAAGACCGATTCCTCCTCGTAGTCGAACGGCTTGCCCCGGTAGATGCCCGCGTAGCCGCACGTCCTGCTGCTCGTCTCCAGGGGGACGATGACCGATTTCAGGTCGTCGGAAGACGCCCGGCTCTCCGCCTTCCCGGCGACGACGACCTTCACCTTCCGCTCCTGCTCCTCCTCGGCGAGGCGCGTCATCTTCTTGATAAGCGTGCCCGTTATTACTTCCCCTATCTCCTCGCCGAGGCGGACGTTCGGGTAGACGTATATCTCGAACTCCCCCTGCCTCGGGGCGAGGGCGGCGAAGACCTCGAATGGGAGGTAGTTCTTTATGAGGGAAAAGGCGTGCTTGAAAATCGCGGCAGGCTCCTCTGTCTCGCCTATCATGTGCTGAAGGCCCTTCACCAGCTCGAGCTCGAGCAGGCCGAGCCTGTCCGCCTCCCGCTTCCTCACCATCTCCGAGACGGCTGCGGCCGACTTGCGCCTCCCTGTGTATTCTTTTATCGCGTTGTTAACGACGAGGTAGACCTCTTCGCTGCTGGTTATCGGCTTGTCAATGCACGCATAAGCACCTGACTTGAGCGGCCCGAGCCTGCTTTCCGCAATGCCCGCAGTGACCGCGATTACCGGCAGGTCGAGCTCGGCCAGTCCGCTGATGTCAAGGACGTCCTCATCGGCGTGGCCTTCCGCAGGCGCCATATCTAGGAGAAGCGCATCGGGCCTCGCCTCCTCTATGCGGCGCCGGACCTCCCCGGCATCCGCAAGGATATCCCCTTCCACGTCTTCGTATTGCCGGAAAAATGCCTTGAGCCATTCTTGAAGCGAGGAGTCGCCGGTAACGATGAGAAGTTTTTTCCGTTTCTCCATAAAAGAGAAGAGGGGGGACCGAGCCCCCCCTGGAGCTACTTCTTACCCTTCTTTTCCTTTTTTGGCGCCTCTTTTTTCTTCGGCGTCGCCTTCTTGGCTCCGCAGCCTTTCACTCCACATGTCATGCTCACTCACCCCCTTTCCAAAAACCATATTATGTAAAATGGTCTTTCTTGTCAATAACAATGTGCGCAGTTGTCACAATTATGCCGACACGACCTCCTTGATCTCCGGCACTTCCTTTTTCAGCGCGCTCTCGACGCCCATCTTCAGCGTCATCATGCTCATGGGGCAGCTCCCGCAAGCGCCGGTCAGCTTCACCTTTACCACGCCGTCCGCGACGTCGACCAATTGTATGTCGCCCCCGTCCCTCTGCAGCATGGGCCTGATCTTCTCTATCACCTTTTCTACTTTTTCCTTCATTGTTTCCTCCGCTTATGTTTTCTCCCTCGCGGGATTACCTTAAGTATAACCCTCTGAAAGGCGTGTGTAAAGGAAGGCGGACGGTTATTTACGGCGCTGGAAGCCGGGCAGGGGATGCGTGATGTTACGGGAAAACGCAAGCACGGAGATCATGGCGCCGAGGCCTTCCGGGTTTATGAGCCATTTCGCAGCCATCCTCTCAGCCGCAGGCATCGCGCCGAGCGCCTCAAGGGCGCCCGCTGAACATAGAAAGCGGTACTGCTCTGTCTCCCCTTCGCAGCGCCAACCCGCGTCTTCGAGCATCGCGCCGAGGTGATCGAAGTTCACGTGGTGGGTGATATCCATCGTGCCGAGCTCTGCGAGCAGGTCATCCCGTATCTTCCTTCCCTTGTAGCCGAGGCTGCTTCCGCCGAAGAACCTGCCCGCTGCTATCTCCTCCCCGTGGTAGCCGTAATCGAAGACAAGAAAGCATCCTTCATTGACCATCCCCGACACAGCCTCCACAATGGGCAGCGCCGCAGTCGTCGCCTCCGATACCTGTCCCTCGTGGAGGTAGACAGGATAGCGCCGGAGGAAGGCGGTGAGCTCCTTGCCCTGAGGACCCGGCTGCTCGAAAAACCCATCCTCCCAGCCTACGTAGATTTCTTCTATTGCGTCGTGCCTGCCGATCAGCTTGTGGAAGGGAAGGGCATCGAAGAACTCGTTTGCCACGACGAAGGTCAGACCTTCGAGGCGCGGGACCCCGTCGAGGCTTTCGATCCAGCGTATCCTGCCCCGCCTTTCTCTCTTTCCCTTTTCGAGAACGATGCAATGCTCCAGGGAAATGCGGGTTAAGGCAGAGGCGATATCGACCGCCAGCCTGCCGGAGGCGCCGCCCAGCTCCAGCACGTTGACCGACGATTTGCCGAGCAGCCCGCAGATCTCTTCGATATAGCGGCCCAGTGTGCGGCCGAAAAGGGCATGTATCTCCGGGGACGTGCTGTAATCGACGCCTTCCTGCTTGCCTGCCCTGTAGTAGCCTACCCGCTCGTCGTAAAGGACCGTCTCGACGAAGGTCTTGTAAGAGATGGGTCCCTCGCGGGCAATCCTCGCCCGAAGGCGCCCCTCCAGTTCTTCTTTCCCGCTCATTTTCCTTTGATGAAGGCCCCTTACCTGCCAGTGTTCAGCCGGACCCTGAGCATGTAGCCCTGGAAAGCGAAGATGACGCCATCGGGGACGATCTCTGCGACCCGCAGCCCCGGTGCAAGCTCCTGGCCCTCCTGGAGTATTGTTTCGTTGATCCTGACGACCCGCGTCTTCGGGTCGGGACTGTAAGCGTGACCCGAGATCCTGAACTCGGGCAGTGCCTCCCTGACTGTGGGCGGAAGCTCGCTGATCTCAAGCGTCCGGCCCGGGGCCTTCCTGTTCCTTCGGACGCCGCCCTCAGGCCGCGCAGGCGGCTTCTCCTTTTCGATGACCGCGGGCTTGGACAGGCTCGATGTTTCGAGCGGCTGCTCTTTCGCAGCCGGCGCTTCTAGCGGCGTGGCCCCTTCCGTCTGCACCTCTTTCCCGCCGGGCTCGGTAGTCTGTGGCGCGATACTTTGTGCGCTATGCAAACCTGCGCCCCGGTTTGACAAGAGCATGCTGCCCCCGGAATGCTTGCCTGCTGCGCCTGGGGCCGAACCCGAGCGGTTTCCGGTAGACCCGCTGCCACCGACAGGCCGCCCCGCTTCCCTCACCTGGCCTGCGGCCTGCTCCGTCGCCCTGTTTCCATTTTCCATCGCGCGTTGGCTTACCCACCACATGATCGCGAGGGCGTTCAAAAGTAGCACGGTGGTAAGGATGTAAGGCCAGGAGGTCCGCTTCTTGGGTGCCCGCTCTCCGCTGTGCGACAACGTGAGCCTTGGCGCCTCTTCGCGCTCCTTCTTCTCCTCCAGTTTCTTCAAGGCTTCGAGGATATAAGACATGTTACCTGGTCCCCTTCTCGGCAAGGACCGGGTCCCGGTTGTCCGGCGCTGTACCGCTGAGGCGCATGATCGTGCGGGGCCCTGCGATGCCGTTGGGCATGATGTCGGAAGCGATCTGGAATGCCCTCACCTGCCTTTCCAGGGCTTCGTCGTACACGCTGTCCGCTCCGGCGGGCGGGCGCTGGCCGGCAGCGACGGCAAGCTGCCTTTCGAGCCATGCTACCTGGCTGCCGCGCGCGCCCCGTTTCAGCTCACCCTTGTAACCCGGCGGCTCGCGCCACAGGACAAGATAGTTGCCAGACCAGCGCCGCGCTATCTGGCCGGTGTCTGTACGCCTCGTCTCGCCGCCTATCGCGACGGTCGCCGTCTCTCCCTTGAGAGCGGTCAGCGTCGCATAATATTCGACCTTCTGATCGTCGACGAGGGTCAGGAAGGCAGGCCGGTTCATCTCCCTGAGCGTGGCGATGCTCCCTTTGCCCGAGAGGCACGCCAGGCCTTGCGAGTGGGCCTGGTCGCATGGCCGGCGGCTGTCCGTGCCGTCGTAGGAGATACCCCACGCCCTGAAAAGCTCCGCGTATGCCGCCGCCTGCGTGGCGCCCGCGCTCTGCCCTTCGGGTATCTCAAGCCCGGCCGGCGAGAGTTTAGCCACTTCCGGTTCCTTTTTCTGCTTGTCCGCTCCCTTCGGCCCCACTGCTGTCTTTACCGGTGCCGGCGCGGCTTCGACTACCCGGTACCGGGTTTGCCAGGGATAGACATACCTCCAATTCGAAATTGCCTGAAGATAGCAGAAAGCGCCCCCAGCGAGAAGCAGGATCAGGAAAGCACCCGCGGCGACTGGAACCACCCAGGCGCGTCTTCGCGTCCCGACCGCCTCCCGTGCCGCCTTGCGCATGGTCGATGCGTCAACGCGCTCTTTCCCTTCCGCAAATGCGCCGAGCATCGCCCTGTCGCAGATGATATTAATGAGCCGCGGGACGCCCTTGGTAAGCCGGTATATCATCCGCAACGCTGCGGGCGTGAAAAGGCGCATCTTCGCGAGACCGGCCCTTGTCAACCGGTAGTCAATATAGGCGGGTATCTCGCGGCGCGAGAGAGGCCCAAGATGATAACGGGCAGTGATGCGTTGCGACAACTGGCTGAGCTGCGGCTTTGCGAGCATGTCACGGAGCTCGGGCTGGCCGATCATAATCATCTGGAGCAGCTTCTGCTGTCGCGTCTCCAGGTTTGTCAGCAGTCGGATCTGCTCAAGCACTTCGATCGACAGGTTCTGTGCCTCCTCGACGATCAGCACGGCCCTGCGCCCCTTGTCATGCACGCCCAGCAGGTAGTCATTTATCGCGTCCACGAGCGTCTTGACGCTGGTCGTGCCCCCCAGGTAAGCGATCCCGAACTCATCACAGATCGTAGCCAGAAGCTCACTGGCCGTCAATTTCGGATTGAGTATGAACGCAACCTCCGTGCCTTCAGGGACCATCTCCAGGAAACGGCGGCAGACGGTGGTCTTACCCGTCCCCACTTCGCCCGTCAAAAGGACGAAGCCGCCCTCCCCGGTAGTGCCGAACAGGAGATGGGCAAGGGCCTCCCTGTGGCCCTCGCTCATGTAGAAGCAGGTCGGGTCGGGGACGATAGAGAAAGGCTTCTTCTTCAGACCAAAGTATTCTTCGTACACCGCCGCGAGCCGAGGCGTGGAACTGCGAACCTTTCCGGCCTCCCTCCTTTGCGCTGTGGGGTTGTTTCCTTTATTGAATGATACCGTTTTTCGCCTTCAAAGATCAATAGAATTAAGGGTGGGCGTTGAAAGGCGGGCTTAAGACTTGGGCCCGAGGAGGCGCGCGTGCTCCTGCTTTACGCACCTGTCCATGACGAACGTAATCCCTTCGGCCTCGGCCAGAGCCTTCGCCTCATCGCTGACTATGCCGAGCTGGAGCCATATCGCCTTCGGGCGCATCGCGACGGCCTCCCGCACGAAGGGCATGACCTTGTCGGCCCTCATGAAGATATCGACTATATCGACCTTCTCCGCTATCTCGGCCAGGGACTTGTAGGATTTCTCGCCAAGGACCGCCTCCTGTCCCGGGTTCACAGGGATGACCTTATACCCCTTCTCCATGAGATAGCGGGCTACCATGTTGCTCGCCTTGTCCGGGTCTGCGGAAAGCCCGACGACCGCGATGACCCTGCCGGCGGAAAGGAGGTCTTCGATGGCCCGGTCCTGCTCGGCGCCCGGCCGGGTTTCCCTATTCTTCTCCATACCCCATTCTATTTCCCCGGAAGTCCCGCGTCAAGTAGCGCCGTCCGGAAAAGCGGTCGTCTTCGGCCGTTGGGCTTTCCATAACCCTCCCATCTGTGATACTCTTATACACGTTATGTTTGGCATTGGTCTGCCTGAACTCATTATCATTATTATAGTTGCCCTGCTCGTCGTAGGACCTACGAAGCTCCCGGAGGTGGCCCGCTCCCTCGGCAGGGCCCTTGGGGAATTCAGGCGGATGGCCGACGACGTAAAGGAGACCATCGAGCAGGAGATGAACGTCGAGGAGGAGAAGGGCGGACAGGAGAGCAAAGAGGCGCAGGGAGAAGCGTCCGGTAAGGGTGAGTCGGGCGCCGGCGCGGCCCCCGGAGAGACGCCGGGCGAGCGTACCGGTCCCGTGGAAGAAGAAAAGGGCGATCCTGAAGGCAGCGAGGGCACACCTGCCGGAGGCGAAGGCGAGCCGGAGGGGCGTTCGGAAGGCACGGGCTCCGGCGGCCGCCGGGAGGGCTCGGAGGACACAGGTCCCGATGTACGAAAGGACGCATGATAGAAGAGAAGAAGCCCTTCACGAGCCACCTGAAGGAGCTGCGGGACAGGCTGGTCGTCAGCCTCATCGGTCTCGGCGTCGCATTCATAATCACGTACAGCGTTAAAGAGAGGATATTCCACTTCCTCATGCGCCCCTTCATCGAGGTGATGCCGCCTCACAGCTCCTTCATATTCACGAGCATCACCGAGGCGTTCATAACGTATTTCAAGGTCTCCATCGTGGCCGCCCTGTTTTTGGCGTCCCCCCTGATCCTCTACGAAGTCTGGATGTTCGTCTCCCCCGGCCTCTACGAGAAAGAAAAGAGGTACATCGCCCCCTTCATCATCTTCGGGAGCGTCTTCTTTCTGGCGGGCGCGCTTTTCTGCTACTACGTGACCATGCCCGTGGTCTACCATTTCTTCGTGAGCTATGCCGGCCGGATGATTGTCCCTATGCCCTCCCTCAAAGACTACATGAGCCTGACGCTCAAGCTGCTCGTTATCTTCGGGCTGGTCTTCCAGATGCCCCTCGTCGCCTACTACCTGGCGAAGGCGGGCATCATCAACTACAGGATGCTCGCAAAGAAGAGGAGATACGCCATCCTCGGCATCGTGGTGCTGTCCGCAATCATCACTCCCCCGGAGGTCTCGAGCCAGCTCCTCATGGCGGTGCCCATGTACGGCCTGTTCGAGCTGAGCGTCATTATCGCGAGGGTCTTCGGAAAAAAGGAGGTCGTCAATGGAGGAGCGGCTTAACTGTGTGATACTGGCGGCCGGCATGGGCACGCGGATGCGCTCCGCGCTCCCGAAAGTCGCCCATCCGATCATGGGAAAGCCGATGATCCGCTACGTCGCGGACGTCGCGGCTTCCCTCTCACCCGAGAAGATAATCGTCGTCACAGGCCACAGGAGCGACGCGGTCGAGGGGTGCCTGGCGGGGACGGGCGTCTCCCTCGCCAGCCAGACGGAACAGCTCGGAACGGCCCACGCGCTCCTGACAGCGGAGCCGCACCTGGGCCCCGGCGACATCCTGGTCCTTTACGGCGACGTGCCCCTCATCCAGGCCCCGACGCTCGCCGCGTTCATCGCCTTTTTCAGGCGCTCGGAAGGGGTCTGCTTCATGACGACCAGGGTGGACGACCCTTCCGGCTACGGCAGGGTGATCGTCGGCGACAAGGACGCCATAACGGGGATTGTCGAAGACAGCGAGGCGGAAGGCGACATAGCCCGCATAAATATAATCAACACGGGCATCTGCATGATAAGGCGGGACCTCCTTTCCCTCGTCAAGGCGGTGACGCCCGACAACAAGAAACACGAGTGCTACCTGACTGACGTATGCAAGACCGCGCGGGCTGCCGGCGTTACCGCCACGGCCTTTTTCCACCCGCGCCCACAGGAGGTCCTGGGCATCAACGACCGGGTGGACCTGCTGGAAGCGGCCACCGCCGTGAAGAACGCCGTCCTCGACCGCCACATGAAAGCGGGCGTTACGGTCATGGGCAGAGACACCCACATCGAGGCAGACGTCGTGATAGGCCAGGACACGGTCATATACCCCGACTGCTACCTGATGGGGAAGACGGAGATCGGCCGGAACGTCTTCATCGGCCCCCACGTACTCATCAAGGACTCCGTCATCGGGGACGGCGTCTCCATAGAGGGCTTCAGCTCGCTTGACGGCGCAAAGGCTGCGCCCGGGGTCAGGATAGGCCCCTTCTCACGCCTCCGGCCGAACACGGTGCTTGCCGAGAACGTCCATATAGGCAACTTCGTAGAGCTTAAGAACGCGACCATCGGCGAAGGGACGAAGGCGAACCACCTCACCTACATCGGCGACGCCGACGTGGGGGCGGGGACGAACATCGGCGCAGGCACGATCACGTGCAATTACGACGGCAAGAAAAAGCACAGGACCACCATAGGGGACCGCGTCTTCGTGGGCAGCAACGCGGAGCTCGTGGCCCCTATCAGGATAGGAAACGACGCTTTCGTCGGCGCTGGCTCGACGATCACGCGCAACGTCCCGGACGGGGCGCTCGCCGTAACGCGGGCTAAACAAAAACACATCGAAGGCTATTCAAGGAGGAAGAAATAATGTGCGGAATAGTCGGCTATATCGGCGGGGACGAGGCGTACCCCATCCTGATGGAGGCGCTGAAGAGGCTTGAGTACAGGGGCTACGACTCCGCCGGGATCGCCGTCTCGTGCGACGGCAGGATCAAGGTGGCCAGGCAGAAGGGCAAGGTAGACGATCTTAGGAAGCTGTGCGAAGGGGGTTTCAAGGGACGCCTGGGCATCGCCCATACCCGATGGGCCACCCACGGCACGCCTTCCGAGCGGAACGCCCATCCGCACAGGGCGGGCGACGTAGTGGTCGTCCACAACGGCATCGTCGAGAACTACATAGAGCTGAAAGAGCACCTTCGCGGCCGGGGACACAAGTTCCTATCCGACACGGACACGGAGGTCATTCCCCATTTGATAAGCGACCGCCTGAAGGCCGGGGCCGACTTCGCCGAGGCCGTGCGCCTTTCCCTGGGCGAGATGACCGGCTCCTACGCCCTCGCCATCGTCAAGGAGAACGAAAATACCCTGATCGCGGCCAAAAAGGAGAGCCCCCTGGTCCTCGGCATAGGAGACGGGGAGTTCTTCATAGCGAGCGACGCCCCCGCCCTCATCGGCAGGACGAACAGGTTCATCTTCCTCGAAGACAACGACCTCGCAGTCATGAAGGACGGCAGGCTGAGGCTTATGGATACGTCCGGCAGGCCGGTCGAGCGTCCGGTCCACATCATCAACTGGACGGGCGCCATGGCAGAGAAGGGCGGCTACAAGCATTTCATGCTGAAGGAGATATACGAGCAGCCGAGGGCTGTCTCCGACACGCTCCTGGGCAGGGTCAAGGAGGAGCGGGGAGAGGTCGATTTCGAGGAGCTTAAGCTGCCGCCCTTGAGCAGGATCAAGCGCACCTGGATGATCGCCTGCGGCACCTCGTACCACGCGTGCCTCATCGGCAAGCACATGTTCGAGGAGAACCTGCGGATGCCCGTCGAGGTCGATATCGCCTCCGAGTTCCGGTACAGGAACCCCATTATGGGGGCGAGCGACATGCTCATCCTCGTGTCGCAATCGGGGGAGACCGCAGACACGATAGCGGTCATGAAAGAGGCAAAGAAGAGGGGCATTTTCACCCTGGCGGTCTGCAACGTCCTGGGGAGCACCCTGGCCCGCGAGTCGGACGGCGTCATCTTCACGCACGCGGGGCCGGAGATAGGCGTTGCCTCGACGAAGGCGTTCACGACCCAGATATCGGTCCTCTTTCTGCTTATGCTCCATCTGGGGAAAAAGCTGGGCGTCATGGACCAGGAAGCCCTGCGCAGCAAGATAGGCGAGATCAGGAAGATACCTCACAAGATACAGCTCGTCCTCGACGGCGCCGCCAACATGGAGGACCTTGCCCGCAAATATATGCATTACAAGAACTTCCTCTATCTCGGCAGGGGGATAAGCTACCCCGTCTCCCTGGAGGGGGCGCTCAAGCTCAAAGAGATATCCTACATCCACGCGGAGGCGTACGCGGCCGGGGAGATGAAGCACGGTCCCATCGCCCTCATCGACGAGCAGATGCCCGTCGTCTTCGTGTCGCCCGGCGACCACACGTACAAGAAGACGTGCAGCAACGTCGAGGAGGTCGTCTCCCGGCGGGGCAACATTATCCTCTGCACGGACCTGAAGAACCACGAGATGGCGCCCAAGGCATCGACCATCATGGGTGTGCCGGAGACGCTATACGAGCTCCAGCCCATGGTCTTCATCGTCCCCTTGCAGCTCTTCGCCTATCATATAGCGAACCTCCTCGGAACGGACGTAGACCAGCCGAGGAACCTGGCGAAGAGCGTGACGGTGGAGTAAGGGGGGCGAGTTCCACGGCGTCCGTTGCGGGAGCAAAGGCAAAAAGCGAAAAGCAACTGCGGAATACTCCCGGCGGCCGGACTCGCGCCTCTGGCGGACCACCCCCATGCACGGTGGCACCAGAAATAAAGTTCTTGAATGGTAAGACGCCCGGCGCATGGAGGGGCGGAGCGGGGCGTGACGGCGCAAGGCGTCTTGGCTTTACACCATAAAGGTGTATATACTGACTGTAACTGTGACCGAGAAGAAAAAGCCGACCTACGACCTCGATGCGTTTAAGGCAGTTTTCTCAAGCGTAGAGACGATTGCCGTTACGGGTACGGCGCTTCGGAGCGCCGCCGCGCTCGGTTTCGGCCGTGCGGAAATCGTGAGCACAATCCAAACCATGCAGCGGGAACACTTCTACAAGTCCATGACCTCTTACTCGTATAGGCGGCTTTGGCAGGACGTGTATCATGTACCCTCGCCGGTCGGCATGCTTTACGTTAAATTCACGGCCGACGCCGTTTCAGAGTTTTTGCTGCTATCTTTCAAGGAGAAAGACGATGAGTAACCCCGTATGTCCCAAGACGGGAGCGCCGATGCACAGGGATGTCAGACCGACGACCCTCACGTACAAGGGTGAGAGCATCACCATAGACATGCCCGGATGGTACTGTGATTCTTCGGATGAGAGTATCCACACCGGCCGGGACGCGGCAGTTTCCGACCGCGCGTTGAATCGCCTGAAGGCTCGCAGCGAAGGGCTGCTTGAGCGCGAAGAAATCCGCCGGATCCGCAGGAAGCTTGGCTTGAGCCAAACAGCGGCGGGCCGGGTGATAGGCGGCGGGCCGCGCGCGTTCCAGAAGTACGAGAGCGGAGACCTTCTGCCGAGCAGGGCGATCAGCAGCGCCCTCAGGTTGCTCGATCACGACCCAAAGGCGTTGAGCGTGCTTACGCTACCACGCGATAAGAACGCGGCTTGACAGGGAGACAGTCACGGCGATGATGATGGGTTTGTCCAGTTTTCATCGCCCTACAGACCCTATCTCTTCTTTTGAGTGGTTGTTTTACCCGGTTGCTCCGCTTTAGCCCCCTGCATCCCCGCCAATGCCCACAAATAGAGCGAGGCTACCGAGCCGTAAGGGGAATAGCGTTTGCGGTAGCGGTCGAACTGATCTCTCGTCAACTCTTTCAACCCGTACAGCTTCATCATGCCGCGCTTGATGCCTTGATCGCCCCAGCTCACGACATCCGGCCTGCAAAGGGAGAAGATCAGGAGCATCTCGGCAGTCCAGACGCCTATGCCGCGCATGGATGAAAGCTGCTCGATGATCTCCGCGTCGGCCATCTCGTCGAAGCGGGAAAAGTCGACGTCGCCCCGGACGGCGGCATCGGCTACGCCCCTGATGTATTCTGCCTTGCGGCCCGACAACCCGCATTTCTGCATGTCTGAAACGTCCGTTTCCGCGATCCGGTACGGCATGATCTCCTCCAGGAGCGCGCAGAGTCTCCCCCGGATGGCAGCGGCCGCTTTATTCGATATCTGCTGCGCCACGACGCTCATGACAAGGGCCTCAAAGGGGTCGGGCCTGGTCTGCCTCTCGATTAGTCCTATCATGTCGATCGCGACCCCGAGCTTCCTGTCGCGCCGCTTGAGATGGTCGATCTCGGTCCGTCCGTATCTGAATATCGGCACCTGAGACCCCTCCGGCGCGATTGTGCCCAAACTCTCGACCTTTTTCACCCGGTCGCCCGCCGGTGCTTGACTGCGAGGATGAGGACCAGGCAGATGAGGATGAACGTGACGAGGTTGGCGACGATGATCGGCAGAGAGCGGACATAGAGGCCATAGATCATCCACAGGAAGATGCCCGTCGCGTTCAGGCTTATCATGGCCAGGGAGAGGTCGCTCGCGGACTTGAGCCGCCAGGTGCGAATGACCTGGGGGACGAAGGCAACGGTCGTGAATGCGCCGGCAGCGAGGCCCAGGATCGTTACGCCATCGATGTTGGAGAACATGGCCGATACTTTAACATATTTCGCCCCCGGCGTCTGCCCGCCCGGACCATACGCCCCGCGCGGGCGGATCAGGCCGGGCAGAAGGGGTGCGCGCCCTCCGGCGTGAGGGGCCTTACAGCCAGCGCACCTCCCTGTCCTTCCTGGGGACCGTTCGCGCGTAGCGGTGCCTGGGGTAGCCGACCATGATGGCGCTGTAGACGTTCCGGTCGTCGGGCAGTCCCAGGCGGCGGGCTATCTTCTTCGAGAATCCGGCCGCGATGAGCAGGAAGCCCGCCCAGCACGTGCCGAGGCCGAGGCTCTGCGCCATCATCTCCATGTTCCTCACGGCGATGGCGCAGTTGTTCTGGACGGACCGGTTCGAGCGCTCTCCGTGGACCGCCACCAGAGCGGGCGCATTCCGCAGCACGAGGCCTCCCGGATGCCCCTTCTGCCGTGCCTCCCTGAACCGCTCGTAGTAGCGCATCGACCGCTCCACAATAGCGTCGCCGTACTTGAAACGCGCCAACTTCCTGCCTATGGGGTTGCCCAGTGGCCTCAGCTTCTTCCACATGATCCCGAGGACGAGCGCTTCGAGCTCCACGAGGAGCGCCCTGTCCCCGGCGATGATGAATCCTTCCGTTTGCGCATTGGACGCCGTGCCCGCGTGGGTGCCCGCCTCGATCAGGCGCTCCATGATCTCCCTGGGGACGCCCTCTTCCCTGAAGCTCCTCGTGGAGCGGCGGAGCAGGAGAAAGTCCCTCATCGCATCCGGGGCGATCACGCGCGCCCGCTCCTCGAACCCCTCGGGAGGCAGGCCGTGGTGGGAGAGAGCACCCACCGGGCATATGGCGACGCAGTGGCCGCACAGGGTACACTGGTCCTGCATTTCGGCCTGCATAGCCGGGGGAGCGCCGCCCGGAGGCCCCGCCTGTATGATCCTTGTGGGGCACTCATCGACGCACCACCCGCAGCGGGTGCAACGGTCCGCCTCTATCTGTATCATAACCTGAGACCTTCCTTGCCCTGTTTCGTTCATCGTCTTGAGAGATTCTTGCAGATTGGCCGAAAAAAGGCAAAAGATAAAATAGGCCGGGACTTTTCCGCGGGCGCGCCCGCCCTCCATGCCGGGGCAGGTGGTTGACACAGGCCGGTATTTTCGATATTATTAGGACATCGGCGGGAATAACTCAGTGGTAGAGTGCAACCTTGCCAAGGTTGAAGTCGCGGGTTCAAATCCCGTTTCCCGCTCCAACTTAAGAGACGTCGCGGGTGAAAACGTTGCCCGCTCCTCAAATGGCGGCATAGCCAAGTGGTAAGGCAGCGGTCTGCAAAACCGTTATTCTCCGGTTCAAATCCGGATGCCGCCTCCACTAACTCGCCGGAATTTCCAGGTCAACACCACGTGAACTTCGATCACCTCGGCGCGATGCTCGTCGGCCGCGCGGGTGATGTTCCCGTTGGACGGGAATGGCACGCAGAATTAGCTTGACTCGCTTTCTACATTTGTTAGAATGTGTGAAAACAGGTACAAATGGAACTTTTCTCGTTACCAGATGTCTTGCACGGCGATTCGAGGCGGTGAGGTATGGGCGACATCGCCAGAATGTTCGACCCGAAGGCCATCGCGCTCATAGGCGCCACCGACAAGGAAGGCTCTGTCGGTAGGTCTCTGCTGGAGAACCTGCTCGCAAAGCCTGATTCACGACTTTTTCCGGTCAACCCGGAGAAGAGAAGCCTCCTCGGCATCCGGGCGTACCCCAGATTCTCGGACATACCTGAGAAGATTGATCTTGCCGTAATCAGCTCGCCCGCAAGGACCGTTCCACGTGTAGTAGAGAGGTGCGGAAAGGCAGGCGTCGAGGGCGCGATCATTATCTCGTCAGGCTTCGGCGAATCAGGGCCGGAGGGCCAAGCCCTCGAAGAGAAGATCATCAGCATAGCCAAGCGCTATTCTATGAGGATCATGGGGCCCAACTCACTCGGCCTCATGAGGCCGCACCTTGGTCTGAACGCCACGCCTATAACCGTCAACGCAAGGGCGGGTAACATCGCGTTCATATCACAGAGCGGCGGTTTTGGAAGGGTACTTCTGGACTGGGGTATCAACGCGCACGTCGGCTTCAGCTTGTTGGCCTCCCTCGGGTCCATGATCGACATCGATTTTGGCGAGCTCATAGATTTTCTTGGCTATGATCCCCATACAAGAAGCATCATGGTCTACATGGAGGAAAGCATCGGTGACGTGAAGAAGTTCATTAGCGCTGCGAGGGGCTTCGCGAGAAATAAACCTATCGTGGTCCTCAAGCCTGCCCGGAGAGAAGCAGGCGGACAGACGCGCTCCCATACGGCGTATCTCGCGACGAGCGACAGTGTGTACGACGCCGTTTTCAAAAGGGCGGGCGTCGTCAGGGTAAAGACCGCGGGCGACCTCTTCAACACCGCGGGCGTCCTCTATTCGAAGCACCTGCCGGCAGGTCCCCGGCTCGCCGTCGTGACGAACGCCGGCGGCGTCGGTGACATGGCGGTCAACACGCTCGTCGCCGAGGGCGGGAAGATCGCGGAGCTATGCGCCCGGAGCCGGGAGAGGCTGAGGGCGCTGATGCCCGCCTTCTGCAAAGACGGGAACCCTATCGATTTACTGAGAGAGGCCGGCATCGATCGCTACGAAGAGGCCGTCAGGATATGCCTCGATGACGGGCAGGTCGACGGTATAATCGTCATCTTTACTCCCCAGGGCTTGGCGGCCCCGAAGGAGCTTGCAGAGGCGATAGCCGCGCTGGCCGGGCAGGCGGATAAGCCCATCATCGCTGTGTGGATGGGGGGCGGCCAGGTGGGTGAGGGCAGGGAAATACTTTTCGCGGCCAATGTCCCTACTTACACCACTCCCGAAGAGGCTGTGAGGACCTACCTGTATATGTGCAGCTATAAACGAAACCTGGAGATACTTAATGAAACGCCATCGGAGATGGATGTCGATGCCTCTCCACCGAAGAACACCCTGAAGACGTACGTGCGGAGGGTTCTTGCCCAGGGAAGGACCGTCCTTACAGAAGAAGAGTCGAAAAGATTTCTGGAGATCTACCGCATACCGACCGTAAGGACACGCATTGCGGGGGACGTCGACCAGGCAGTCCGCTTCGCAGCATCGGAAGGCTACCCCGTTGTTATGAAGATCGTCTCGCCGGACATAAATTACAAGAGTGACGCGGGCGGCGTAGTTTTAGGGATAAGCTCCGAGTCGGAGCTTCGCAACGGCTATGACGCGATGTTCGCCAGGGTCCAGGCTCGCTGCCCCCAGGCGAGGCTGACGGGTGTCTCCATCCAGAGGATGCTCGAAAAGATCGACTACGAGGTAATTCTCGGCGCCAAGAAGGACCAAGACTTCGGCTCGGTCATCCTCTTCGGCATGGGCGGCGTGGATGTCGAGGTATACCGGGACTTCTCGCTCGGCCTGCCTCCTCTCAACCAGTCCCTGGCAAGAAAGCTCATGGAAGAGACGAGGATCTACAGGCTGCTCCAGGGCTACAGGGGGAAACCGTCGGCCGACTTGAGGACGCTGGAGCAGATCATACTCAACTTTTCGAACCTAGTCGCAGACTTTCCGGAGATCGCAGAAATAGACATAAACCCGATAGCGCTGTCGGGCGGCCAGGCCTTTGCGCTCGACGCCCGGATCATCCTTGACCCCGCGAGCCTCGACGAGCAGCAGGCTCATCCCCACCTCATCGTAAGTCCCTACCCTACGAGATACGTGGCGCACTGGTCCCTTTCCGGCATGGATGTAGTCCTCCGGCCCATCAGACCCGAGGACGAGCCGTTGGAGCATGAGATGTTGACGAGCCTTTCTGAAAAAACGCTCAGGGAGAGGTTCTTTCAGACAATCAAGAAGATCACCCATGAGATGCACGCCAGGATGTGCAACATCGATTATGAGAGGGAGATTGCCATCGTCGCGGAGACCAGGGAGGGAGAGAAACGGGCCATCATCGGCATCGGAAGGCTCATTATCGAACCCGACCGCAAGAGGGCAGAGTTTGCCGTCGTAGTTCACGACCGATTCCAGGGCAAGGGACTCGGTTACAAGCTGGTCGACATGGTGATCGGCATAGGCCACGAAAAGGGCGTCAGGGAGATATATGGGTTCGTTCTGTCCGAGAACAGCAGAATGATTAACATGTGCAGGAAGCTCGGCTGCGAGATCGAGCCCATGGACGAGGAGGAGGGTATTACAAGGGTCAGCCTCGCCCTGTCTTAGTCTTCTGCTTGCCTGTACGGATGATCTACGGCAAAGCCGGATGGAGCCTCCCGCCTCATTCCACTATAAAATCCCACGCGGAGTCTTCAATCCAGATGGCGTAGTACCCCCGTCCGAAGAGGCCCTTTGGCTTGACGGAATACAGGTTGTCACCCCGCTTCCGCACCTCCACGTCTACTTCCTTGCCGAACATGAAGCGGACCTTGCCGAGGGGCGACTGGCCGACGAAGAGGAGGTTGTTCACCGTCATCACCTGTGTGTTGAATTTCCCGTAAACTACGAAATATCTTATGTCGTTCAGGGGAAAATGGGCGGGGTTGTTGCTTTCTATGTAGAGCAGCGAGTCCTGGTCGAAGACGATATTGGGGATGATCCTGATGAGCTTCTTGGCCGTCTTGACGTATACGCCGTATTCAGGGGGCTTCGCTATGTCGTCCCTGGCGGCTGGAAGAGGCCCGGCCAGGAAAAGAAGCGCCAGGGCCGCAACGGTCGAGCACCGAGCGAGGGTTTGCATAAACTTCATCTCAGACTCCTGATTTTATTTGACCACCGTCAAGGCGATCCTTCTTTCGCGAGGCCCGTCGAACTCCATCAGGTAAATGCCCTGCCACGTCCCGAGCACGAGCCTGCCTGCCGAGAGCGGGACGGTAAGGGAGCAGCCCACGAGGGAAGACTTGATGTGCGCGTCCGAATTGCCCTCTCCGTGCCTGTACGGGTAGTCCGCAGGCACGAGCCTGCCCAGCGCATCGATCACGTCCTTCATCACCGCCGGGTCGGCGTTCTCGTTGATGGTGAGACCGCACGTCGTATGCAGGCAAAAAAGATGGACGTACCGGCCCTCTTTGCCTTCCGCAGCGCGGCACACCTCTGCTGTGATGTCCCGCGCCTCGACCCTTCTGGACGTCCGGACACCGATCTCGATCATACTCCATTCTACCCCGGAGGCACGAGGCATGGCAACAGATAAATCGGGGGCGGACAAAAGGGACAAGTGCTCTCCCGCATGAACTTGAGCCGCCATGCGCCTGTGCGCGTCCCGGGACGCGACGAGGCCTAGGCCGGGGCTCCCGGCAGCGGCGGCAGTAATATACTTGCAAAACTGCCCAGCGAGATTCTATAATTTAGTGATGAAATTCGAGGAGGGATTACGCAAGCTTGAAGAGATCGTGGGCGCCCTCGACGAAGGGAAGGCGCCCCTCGACGAGGCGTTGCGCCTCTTCGAGGAGGGCGTGGGCCTGACGAAGAAGCTTTCGAAGACCCTCGACGATATAGAGCGCAAGGTGGAGATCCTCGTCAAGAAGGACGATGGCTCTCTGGAGAAAAAACCTTTCCTGCAGGAAGAGCCATAGTGGACCTGAGGGGTTTTCTCGCGGAGAAGAAGGCGCTCGTTGAAAAGGAGCTGAGGGCCGTTTTCTCCGCCTATCCTACTTCCTCCCGCGTCGTCACCGAGGCCATGGAGTACAGCCTGTTTTCGGACGGCAAGCGGATCAGGCCGGGTCTCGCCATAGCCGCGTGCGAGGCGATGGACGGCGACGCGGCGGCCGTCCTCCCTTTTGCGGCTGCCATCGAGATGATACATACGTACTCCCTCATCCACGACGACCTGCCGTGCATGGACGACGACGCCGTGAGGCGGGGCAGGCCCACGTGCCACAAAGTTTTCGGGGAAGCGGTCGCCCTCCTCGCGGGGGACGCGCTCGTCACCGAGGCGTTCCGGGTCATGGCTGCGCCGGCAAAGGCCGTAGCGCCGGGCGTCGCCCAAAGGGTCATCTACGAGGTAGCCCGCGCAGCGGGCGCAGAGGGGATGGTGGCAGGCCAGGCGATGGACGTGGTCTATGAGGGGAAGGCGGGGACGAAAAAGATCGTCAATTTCATACACCGCAACAAGACGAGTGCCCTTATCAGGGCGTCCGTCCTGACCGGCGCCATCGTCGGGAACGCCAGGGGAAGCGCCCTGAGGCATTTCGGGACCTTCGGCGATTCCATCGGCCTTGCCTTTCAGATAAGGGACGACCTCCTGGACGTGGAAGGCAAGGAAGCGGAAGTCGGAAAGAAGCTGAAAAAGGATGCGGACAAGCAGACCTACGTGAAGCATTACGGCGTTGCAGCCTCGAAGGCGCGGATCGACGCGCTCACGGACAGGGCCGTCGCATCGGTCGCCTTCCTCGGCCTAAAGGGAGAGATGCTTGTGCAGATCGCCAATTTCATAGGCAACAGGTCTTTTTAGATGCTTCTCGATGCCGTCAACAGCCCCCGCGACATACGTGAGCTGACGCCCGCGCAGCTTGTGGTGCTGGCCGACGAAATCAGGGATCTGATCGTCAGGACGATCTCGAAAACGGGCGGCCACCTTTCGTCGAACCTGGGCGTCGTCGAGCTTACGCTGGCCCTCCACTACGTCTTCAACACGCCCGAAGACAAGATCGTATGGGACGTCGGGCACCAGTGCTACACGCATAAGATTATCACGGAGAGGAAGGACCGCTTCGACACGATCAGGCGGGAAGGCGGCCTTTCCGGTTTCCCTTGCAGGAAAGAGAGCGTCTACGACGCCTTCGACACGGGCCATGCGTCGAACTCCATATCGATTGCGACAGGGCTTGCCGAGGCGAAGAAGAAGCAGAACCGGGACTACCGCATCGTGGCGGTCATCGGGGACGGCTCGCTCACCGGGGGCATGTCCTTCGAGGCCCTCAACCACGCGGGGCACCTGAAGAGCGATGTCATAGTCATCCTCAACGATAACGAGATGTCGATCTCCAAGAATGTCGGCGCCCTCTCGGCCCATCTCAACAGGATCATGACGGGCGAGTTCATGAGCCGCCTCAGGGAAGACATCAAGCAGACGATCCGCAACCTGCCCGCCTTCGGCGACAGGGTCTACAAGGCCGCCCGCTATTTCGAGGAGGCGGTCAAAGGTTTCGTTACTCCGGGCCTGCTTTTCGAGGAGCTTGGCTTTCAGTACGTAGGCCCCGTGGACGGCCACAACCTGAACCACCTGATCCTCAACCTGGCGAACGTCAAGAAGCTCAAAGGCCCGATCCTGGTCCACGTTGTGACCAAGAAGGGGAAGGGGTACGCCCCCGCGGAGAAGGACCCGGCGCGCTTCCACGGCATCTCCGAGTTCAACGTCGAGGACGGCGAGGCGACGAAGAACGGCAAGATGACCTATACGGATGTCTTTGGGGAGACCCTCATCAGGCTCGCCTCGGAGGACGAAAGGATCATAGCGATCACCGCAGCCATGGGCCTCGGCACGGGCCTCGAAAACTTCTCCAGGATATTCCCCGGACGCTTCTATGACATAGGCATAGCGGAGGCCCACGGCGTCACCTTTGCCGCGGCCCTTGCCCTCGGCGGCATGAAGCCCTTCGTAGCCATGTACTCGACGTTCCTCCAGAGGGCCTTCGACCAGATCATCGAGGACGTCTGCCTCCAGCAGTTGCCCGTCGTCTTTGCCATCGACAGGAGCGGCGTCGTCGGCTCTGACGGCGCCACGCACCACGGCAGCTTCGATATGTCCTACCTGCGCCACATCCCGAATATGGTCATTATGTGCCCGAAGGACGAGAGCGAGCTTAGGGACATGCTCTTCTCTGCGGCCAGGTACGGGAAGACCGTGGCTATCCGCTATCCCCGCGGGGAGACGATGGGCCTACCCGCCCGGGACGAGTTTTCCGAAGTGCCCATGGGGAGCTGGGAGCTGCTGCGGGAGGGGAAGGATATCGCCCTCATCGGCTGCGGGCCGGTCGTATACGCCTGCCTTGAGGCCGCCTCCGAGCTTGAAGCCGAGGAGGGCATCGGCTGCGCCGTAGTCAACGGAAGGTTTGTCAAGCCCCTCGATAGGCAGATGCTCGCCGGACTAGCCCGGAGCGTCGGTCGGATAGCGACATTCGAGGAAAATGCAGCCATAGGCGGGTTCGGCAGCGGGGTCATGGAGGCGCTCTCCGAGGAGGGCATAACGGTGCCCGTGAAGAGGACCGGCCTGCCCGACCGCTTCCTGGGCCATGCGTCGCAGAAGGCCCTGCGCCAGGAGACGGGTCTGGACAAGGCCGGCATCAAGAAGACCGTAAAGCAGTGGCTAAGATCAGGGTAGATACGCTCCTTGCCCGGAAGGGCCTAGCCGAATCAAGAGAAAAAGCAAAGATACTGGTCATGGCGGGGGAGGTCTACCTGGACGGGCAGCGGGTCCTCAGGGCGGACAGGACGATCGACGAGGGGTCGGCCCTTGAGGTGCGGGGGCCGGGCGTGCCGTACGTCGGCTTCGGCGGTGTCAAGATAGAGCACGCGGCCGGGCGCTTCGGCCTCGACGCGGCCGGGAAAACGGTGATCGATATAGGCGCCTCCACGGGCGGCTTTGTCGATTACCTGCTCAAGGCGGGGGCAGCGAAGGTCTATGCAATAGATGCGGGGACCCATCAGCTCCACGAGAGGCTGAGGGCCGATCCGAGGGTCGTCGTGATGGAGAACGTCAACGCCCGGCATCTCTCGCCGGAATCGATAGGCGAGACGGCCGATATCATCACGGTCGATGTCTCATTTATTTCCCTCAAGAAGATCATCCCGGCGGTACTGCCCCTCTTGAAAGCAGGCGGCGTCCTCATTACGCTTGTCAAGCCGCAGTTCGAGGTGGGCAGGTACAGCGTGGGCAAAGGGGGCATCGTGAAGGACCCGGCACGGATAAGCGCGGCCCTCGACGATATAAGGGAGTTCGGCCGCCGGTGCGGACTGCGGCCCGTCGATACGGTGGAGGCGCCGAGGGAGAAAGAGAGAAAGAACAGGGAGTATTTCATCCTGTGGGAACGGTGAAGCCCCCTCCCCCGGTCCTCTTTTTTTCGAGCGTTATCTTCAACGACCCGGTTATACTTAAGGGGGTGGAGGAAGGGCTCGCCCGGCTCGTCGGCCCCATCCGGGAGAAGACGGAAATGATGGCTTTCAGCGAGTCGGACTACTACGCGGCCGAGATGGGCCAAGGCCTCAGCCGTTATTTCCTGCTCTTCGAGTCCCTTCTCGACCGGGAGATGCTGGCCGCCGTCAAGATCGGCTCGAACGAAATCGAGGCGGCTGCGGCGGCGGGCGGGAAGCGGCGGGCCAATGTTGACCCCGGGTATATCGCCCTTGAGCACGTGGTGCTCGCCACAACGAAGGGATATGCCCACAGGATCTACCTCGGGAGGGGCACCTTCGCCGACCTGACCCTCCTTTACGAGAATGGGAGCTACAGGCCGCTGAAGTGGACCTATCCCGATTACGGGGGCGGCCGGCTGGTCTCCCTCTTGAACCGATGGAGAGAAGACTACAAGGGGTTGCTGCGATGCCGAAAAGCATGACGGGTTTTGTGAAGGTCGAGATGGAGAGCGGGGAAGGCAAATGCTACGGGGAGGCGAGGTCGCTCAACAGCCGCTACCTCGAAATCGCCCTGCGCCTGCCGAGGAGCGCCTCCGGCTACGAGTCGCGCCTGCGGGAGGCCGCAAGGAGGTTCGTCAGGAGGGGCAGGCTCGACATCACGATCAAGTGGGACAGGGGCGGGGACGCCGCCGTCCCCAAGGCAAACGAGGAGGCCATCGCCTGGTACGTCGGCCTTGCGCGCAGGCTGAAGGATTCCTACGGACTCGAAGGCGGTCTGGGGGTCGCCGACCTCCTCGGCCTCAAAGACATCCTCGTTTACGAGGAGGAGGCGCCGGCTGAGGAGACGCTCTTCTCCTGCTTCGAGACGCTCCTTGCCGGCTTGAACGGCGAGCGGGAAAGGGAAGGTGCCCTGATCGGTAGCGACCTTGCGGAAAGGCTCTCCCGGATAGCAGGCTGGCTCAAGGAGATCGAAGCGCGCTGGCCCGAGGCGGTGAAGGGCCACGAGGAGACGCTGCGCAAGAAAATCCTGGAGATAAGCGGGACTGCTGCGGACGAGGTGCGGGTGCTTCAGGAGATGGGCTTTTACATGGAGAGGCTCGACATCGCAGAGGAGATAGCCAGGCTGAAAGGACACCTCGACCTTTTCAAGACGACCCTCGCATCGGCGGACGAGATAGGCCGGAAGCTCGACTTCATCATTCAGGAGATGGTTAGGGAGACGAACACCATTGCGAGCAAGTCGGGGGACCTCTCGATCAGCGAGAAAGCGATCCTGATAAAGGTCGAGATAGAGAAGATGCGGGAGCAGGTCCAGAATGTCGAATAAGAAGGGACACCTTTTCGTCGTCTCCGGACCGTCCGGCACGGGGAAAAGCAGCCTTATCGAGAGATTTTTGGCGGAGGACGCAGGCAGCAGGTTCTCCGTCTCCTATACGACGCGCGCAAAAAGGGCGCACGAGGTTGACGGCCGCAACTACCGGTTCGTGGACGAAGGGACGTTCCGGACGATGATCGCGCGGGGTGAATTTCTGGAGTGGGAGAACGTCCATGGCCACCTGTACGGCACACCCCGCCTGGAGGCAGAAGAGCCGCTCTCTGCCGGCCTCGATCTCATCCTCGATATCGACGTGAAGGGCGCCCTTAAGGTGAAGGAGAAGCTGCCGGAGGCAGTGCTTATATTCGTAGATACGCCTTCGATGGAAGAGCTGGTGAGAAGGCTTTCCGCCAGGGGTGAAAAGGAGATAGAGCGGCGCATGGAGCGGGTGCGGGAGGAGGTCTCGAAGAAGGACCTCTTTACATACGTCGTCATAAATGATAATCTTAACAGGGCGTACGGCGAGTTCAAATCGATTATCGCCGGCGTAAGGAGGCAGCAGGATGGCCAGGATAACCGTTGAAGATTGCATGGATAAGGTTGAGAACCGCTTCGAGCTTGTCCACCTCGCTGCGAAGAGATCGAAACAGCTTATCAAGGGATCGAAGCCGATGGTGAAATCGACCAACAGGGAAGTAGTGACGTCCTTAAGGGAGATCGCCGCCGGCGAGGTTTATTTCGAAAAGAAGCAGGAGCTGGAAGAGAAGGAGATTCCATACCAGCTCTCGAACTTCGCGCCTTAATTTAAGGGCCGGGCGCTTTTCGCGACGCTGCGCGCTAAAGCGATCTTTTGCCGGCGCGAAGCGCAATAGGAATTACCCCCCCGCTACCAATGAAACCAAAAAAACTTCTACGTTATCCGGCAGGGGAAAATTGTCAAATTCCTGGGCGGTGACGGCCCTGCCGTCGATGCGGGCGACCGGATAGGGGAAAGGGTCGTCCAATTCTCTGAGCAGGTCGGCGATGGTCATCCCTTCGCGCCATGTGATTTCCCTGCCGCCTACCCGCACCATCACGCAACCCCATGCTTTTTTAACACATCGATGACCTCCGGGAGGTCGATGCAGAGCCGCTTGACCGTCGAGAGGGTCGGGATGCCGTCCGCAGTCCAGCCCCTGCGCTCGTAAACGGCGTCCTTGAGCTGGTCGTACCTCTCCTCGCGCAGTCGCCTCAAGAGGGCCATCTTCTCTTTCGTCTCCCTCCCGTCGATGTCCACCTTGTAAAGCTCTTTCAACTGGCCGTCGTAGCGCTCCGCCCTCGACTCGTATTCATCGATGGTCACAGGCCCCATCGCCCGGTAGGGGATGGCGTCGTGCTCCCTGCGGCCGAACCCCATCCTGAGACAAAAGACGCGCTGGAAGTTGTATACCCTTTCACTCATCGTGATAAGGTCGTCGGGCGCCGCCTCCTTGCCCGTGACAGCGCCGTAATACCGGGCGTACCACTCCACGTGCTTCATGACCTTCGCCGGCTCCGCCGTCTCTTTGTTGTCCGAGGGCGTCACGTCGTTCCAGGGCAGCTTGCAGAGTCCGCACAGACCGAACCAGGTGCGGAAGAGGGGGAACCAGTGCAGGGACTCGGCCTTCTTGTCGAAGGTCGGCAGCAAATTGTGCACCATGTCGAGAAAGATCAGCCACGCCTCGTCGTGCTGCGGACCTTTCAGGGCGAGGCCGTAGCCCCCCTGCTGGGCGAGGGACTCCTTGCTCATGTATTCCGAGAACTCAAGGCCCTTCGCTTCCATGCCGATATCGGCGAGGAGCGCCGGATCTGCGCCGAAGCTGCCTGCGAATATCTCCTTCATCCTGCGTACGCCCTGGCCGACGATCCTGCCGAACGCTTCGCCCCTCGCCATCTGGTGCAGAAGCTCCAGGGCGCTCTCCTTGTTGCCGAAGAAGAGGTCCAGCCCGCCCGTGTGCGTCCTGTCGATGAGGCCCGTCTCGAAGCATTCCATCGCAAAGGCGATGCTCGTACCTACGGAGATCGAGTCGAGGCCGTAGGTGTCGCAGTAGTAGTTCATCTCGACCACGTGATGGGGGTCGAAGATGCCGCAGTTCGAGCCGCACCCCGCGATGGTCTCGTACTCCGGGCCGTCTACGAATACCTTTTGGCCTTTGCACGGCCCGCTCACAGGAACGAAGTCCCGCACTCCGTGGGCGCACGAAAGGGTGCAGCCGATCCAGCAGCCGTCGAAGCCCTTATCGAAAAGCTTCAGGAAGACCTCCTCGCCCATGAGGGGCGCATCCGGGTGGCTGCCGTACCGGTAGTTGCGGACGGGCAGAAGGTCGTAGTCGTTCATGATCGTGACGAGATGGGCGGTGCCCACACTCGACATGTGGTTTTGCTTCGGGTCCTGGTCGAGGATCTCAAGGGAGTGGAGCTTCCCCACCTGTTTCAACGTCTCCGCGTCCGCAGGGTCGTTCGTGGAAAGCTTAACGGGGTGCCAGCGCACGACAAGGGCTGCGATTTCCTTATCCGCGAAGACCGTCCCGACGCCCCCACGGCCGGCCTGCTTGAGCCTAGCTCTACCCCGCTTCTGGTCGTACCATGAGAAATTGAGACACCCGATCAAAGTGTGGCGTGCGGCAGGCCCGGTAGTGACGACGGAGATGTCCTTCTGCGCCCCGTTAGCGAAGTAATCGGTCAAAAGGGCCGCCCGGTCGTGCGCCAGGTCTGGCAGCCCCTCGGCTTCCAGGACCTGGATGTACCCATCGACGCCGTCGATGAAAACGACCGCCGGGGTCTTCGACTTGCCCTGCACTTCCATTGCGTCGAAGCCTGAGAACTTGAGGTATGGGCCGAAGTGGCCGCCCACGTTCGAATCCATCACGGAGCCGGTCGTCGGCGAGATGCAGGCGACGATGCTCTTGCCGGACCCCGGATAGACGGGCGTGCCGCCCATGGGGCCGGAGGCGATGCAGATGGCGTTCTCCGGGTCGTTCCACCGCGTGGACGCGTTTACGGCTTGCCAGAGGAGCCACAGGTCGAAGCCCTTCCCACCCACGAAGGTCTCTTTCATCTTCTCGGTTACGGGCTTGATTGCGATGTCGCTATCGGACAGATTTACGTAAAGGGTCTGGTTGGCGTACCCGTTTCGTATGTCCGGCCTCTTGTAGCCGAACCGTTTGATCTCTCTCAACGTGAAAGCGCACATCGTTCCCGGACTCCTTTTCCTTACCGGTGTCTCATCGCCACGAATACATAGGGGAAGTTATGACGAGAAAAATTAGCATGGGGAGTGGACAGTGTCAATATCAGGTGAAGGCCGAAGACATTCTTTACCGTTAGAGTGTCTCACATATCATATAGTAATATATGCCTTGACATTTATCATAAAGTAAGTTATAATGCTGATAGGATAGAATCTTGAGTTACGAAAAGGAACAGGCGGTCACCAAGTTTCTATACGAATTCAAGATGATAGCCAGGAGAAGAGGGGTGGATTTTGTGCCGCGACAGGTATTTATTGAGACTCTGACGCTGTTGGGCATCACAATGCGCATTTGTTATGACGAGCTTCTGAGCCTATCCGTGGAAGATTACTGCCAGGGGCCGGAGGATGACAGGGATAGGCCCGGCGAGGTCTGGGTGTTTGGAAAACGTTTTGAAGGCAAAGACATCTACATCAAGTTGAAGTTGGCGAAGGTGGGGGAAGAGACGATTGCGAAGTGCTTGTCTTTCCACTTGGCCGAGTTCCCGCTCTGCTTTCCTTTGAGACCGGCGAAAGGAGGGAAGAAAGAATGAAGAGAATATGTCCTTACTGCGAAGCGCGAAGGGAAATAGAGATCGTTAATAAGATCGAAAAGGTGGAGATTCGCGGCGAATCCATAGAGGTCCCTGTCAGCTATTACAGATGCAAAGTATGCAAAGGCGATTTCGAGGACCCGAAGGACGGCTTCGATTTTCTCGAAAAGGCTTACGAGGAATACCGCAGCCGCCACAGTATGATGCAGCCGGCCGAGATTAAAGCTTTCAGGAAGAAGTATGGCCTGACGCAAGGCGAGCTAAGCAAGCTGATGGGATGGGGACCGGTAACGCTCAGCCGCTACGAAAACGGCGCATTGCAGGACGACGTCCATGATAAGATGCTGCGCCTGGCTATGAACCCAGAGAACCTTCTGAGGCTGATCGAGGACGCTCCTGATGCGATACCCGATGAAAAGAGGCGCCGACTCATCGATGACCTCTTGAAGGAACGCGAGCTGTCGTTGGTGCCGGAAAAGGTCTGCGAAGAGCGCTTTCTCCGGTACGAACCCGATGAATTCAGCGGATACAGACGTCTTGACCTTACTAAGCTTTTCAATGTGATCCTCTATTTCTGCAAGGACGGCGATTTCAAGACGAAGATCAACAAGCTCCTCTTCTATGCCGATTTTCTCCATTTCAAGCACTATACCGTGTCGATTACAGGCGCCCGGTACGCCCACGCCACTTTCGGACCTGTTCCCGACAAGTACGACACAATACTTGCCATCCTTCTCGAAAACAGCTCGCTCGCGTCCGAGGAGTTCACATGCTCCGACGAAATTACCGGCGAGAAGCTTGTGGCGGCAAAGAATCCGGACTTTAGCCTCTTTTCCGATAGCGAAATTAGGATCCTGGCGACGGTACGGGAGCGGCTCAGGGGCTTTTCTTCAAGGAAGATCATGGAGTATTCACACAACGAGGCAGGATACAAGGAAACGGCTTCCGGACAGTTTATCTCTTACAAGTACGCCGAGAGAATGGAGATGTAGCAAGATGCTGTAAACCGGATCGCCGAATACGGAATCCGGTACATAGCGGATGGGAGGCTCAAATGGGAACCAAGAAAGTGTCTTACAGTGATAAAGGCGTAAACGAACTACCGATAGACAAGCCGGTTATGTACAAAATTCTCACCGGGACCCGCAACACCAATCACGTTGGCATAGCGCAAAGGGGCAGAGCCCAGGAACGGATACTCGAGCACATTGGCGAGATACCTGGCACGTCCGTTTCAGTGAAGCAATTCAGTAGCATAGCTGGCGCCAGGAAAGAAGAAGCCAGGGTGATGAAACAGGAACAGCCTAAGTACAACAAAAACGGCAAATAAACCAAACCGCCGAAGCTATGCCAATATTCTCCGCACTTGCGGGATATCTTCCTTCAGTGCCCTCACTCCAAGTTTATCTTGAAGTCCTTGATATTGCATATGATAATGGATATTATTGAATACGGATATACCTATGTCCTGAAAGTACCCCAGCCCTGGCCGGACAAGCAGGACGAGGAGGTCAGGGAGAGGTTCCGGGAAAGCCTTGCTGGGCTTGCCAAGGACCCTGAGACGGAGCTCTGGTATGCCGACGAGACG
>Ga0326728_10004757_pt1 | contig 39536 bp, 40 predicted proteins | sample MB3enrmetagenome_FD_207602 | JGI IMG/M metagenome (GOLD analysis project Ga0326728, IMG submission 207602) | Lab enriched peat soil microbial communities from McLean, Ithaca, NY, United States - MB31MN | ecosystem: Environmental > Terrestrial > Soil > Wetlands > Peat | place: USA: New York... | reverse complement strand
CACCCCGCTTCGTCCAACTTCCGCTTCCGCTGCACGCCTGACCCAATTCGGACAGCCGCTGCCCAACCTCAACCAGAAACTATGATCGAAACCAGCTTTCTTGCCCAAACCGCGACAGCACAACCCGCCTCGTCCGGCTAATTTGGACAGCCTTGCGGCTTGCCGCATCTCCCGCCGCGAGAGGAAACGCAAGGTGCCCCAGGTTCGCGCCCGTCCTTTGGGCGCTAACCTGGGATGAGGACGCCAAGCCGCCACCACTACCTGCTATTCTTCTTTCTAATGTCACCCATCCTGACCAGCGTATTGCTCGGCCTGACGGCGGCGGGCGCGAACGTGTTTGGCGGCGCCATCATTGTTCAACGCAATTGGGAGCGCTCCTACCTCCGCTACTTCGTCGCGCTTGGCGCTGGCTTCATGCTGGCAACGGCGCTCGTCGAAATGGTGCCCGAGAGTATCAAGCTGCGCGGCGCCTATGCCGGGTTTCTCATCCTTGGCGGATACCTGCTCGTCCATTTCTTTGAGCACACCGTCACTCCGCATTTTCATTTTGGAGAAGAAACCCACGCCGACGAATTCGCCCATTCGCACACGGGATATTCGGTGCTGATCGGATTGCTGATCCACACCTTTTTCGATGGCATCGCCATCGCCTCGGGATTCCTGGTTTCCCCGGCACTCGGCTGGATCATTTTCCTGGCGGTTTTTCTGCACAAGATTCCGGAAGGCTTCACCGTCTCATCGGTGATGCTGGCCAGCGGCCGCAGCCGCGCCTTCGCTTGGGGAGCCTCCGCGCAGTTGGGTGTAGCCACCGTCGCCGGAGTGATGACGATGGCCATCTTTCACCACGAAGTAGCCTTCGGCCTGCCACTATCGGCGGGCGTTACGATTTACGTGGCTGCGTCCGATCTCATCCCCGAAGTGAATAAAGAACCCGGAGTGAAGATGGCGTTACTTGTCTTCGTCGGAGCCGCGTGTATGTTTGCGCTGGATCGGTTTTTCCACGTCCACTAGAGTATCCAGCGCCAGGACTACCGCCGAGACGCAGAGAACACCGAGAAAAGCACTTTTAGTTTTCTCTGCGTCTTCTGCGTCTTGGCGGTAGAAACAAGAACTATCTTACCCGCTGTGCCGAATGTGCATCACGTCCCCATCCTGCACAATGTAATCTTTCCCTTCCAATCTTAAAGTTCCTTTTGCTCGCGCATTCGCTTCCGAACCGGCTTCTAGCAACTGATCCCAGCGAATTGTTTCGGCGCGGATGAAGTGTTTCTCCAGATCGGAGTGAATCGCACCAGCGCCGTTCTGGGCGCGCGTATTCAGCGGGATCGTCCAGGCTCGGCATTCATCTTCTCCGGCGGTGAAAAACGAAATCAGGCCGAGCAGGTGATAGCTCTTGCGGATCAGGCGCGAGAGGCCGCTTTCGGTCAGCCCATAACTGCCGAGAAATTCCGCTGCATCTTCGTCGCTCATCTCGGCGAGTTCAGCTTCCACTTTTCCGCAGATCGCGCTTGCTCCGGCATTGGGGCGCGCGGCCACTTCGCTCAAGTTATATTTCGCGACCGCCGCTTCCAAGTCTTTGCCGAGTTCGGTGCTCTCGCCGATATTGAGAACGTAAAGCATCGGCTTCTCGCTGAGAAACATGAAGCCGCGCAGGCGCTTCTTGTCATCGGGCGACATTTCCATTTCGCGCAGCGGCTTTTCAGTTTCGAGATGCGCTTTGGCCTTGATCAGCAGCTCGTTCTCTTTTTCCAGTTCCGGCGTCTTCATCTTCTTCAAATCTTTTTCCAGCCGCTCCAGCCGCTTTTCGATCTGGCCAAGATCGCTCACCATCAGGTCGAATTCGACGTTCTTAATGTCGCGCAGCGGGTCGATCGGGCCGACATGTGGAATGGCATCGTTTTCAAAAGCTCGCAGCACGTGGATGAGCGCATCCACCTGCCGCAGATGGCCGATGTAAGCGGTCTCTTTCAGCGCGTCCTGGCCGATGGCGCCAACGTCCACATACTCGACCGAGGCGTGCGTCAGCTTCTTCGGGTTGTAGAGCGCGGCCAGCTTGTCGAGCCGCTCGTCGGGCACCTTGGCGACGCCGATGTGCGCTTCGCGCGGGTTGGAAAACGCCTGCTCCGAAAGATCGACCTTCGTCAATATACGAAATAAAGATGTCTTGCCGGTTTGCGGCAGACCGATGATGCCAGTTTTCATGGTCAGGTCTCAGTTCTTAGGTCTCGGGTCTCAGGCCAACAAGAAGAATAAATCATCGCGCTCAATACGCCTACGCGCGCGAGATTCGCTGTGCGAAGCGGATGTGCCGCGCACAGAATCGTAAAATCCGGCTAGCGGTCGCCCTCCCGCCGGAAGGCTTGCGCGGTCGTGTACAGCGCCGCCAACCCCAGCACCAGCACCGCTTTCTCAAAGTTTTCCGACCACACATGCAGACGGTCGAATTCCAGGCGCAGCGGATTGTCCAAGGGCACGTTATCGATCACGCCCACCGCGGCGCGCAGGGCGTGCATCCTCGGAGAAATGGCGAACTGCGAGATCGCCGTCAGCAGCAGCATCAGCGCGATCAGCAGGTGCCGCGCCGCCAACGGTCGCGCGCTTCCCGCCGCCATTCGGCTGTAGAGCATCGACGAGATCAAGAAAACAATCCCTGCAACGATGCCCATGGAGTGCAGTAAATCGAGCGAGCGGCCTACAATCGCCCCCGCCATGTGGCGGGTTGGGAGAAGTCCAGGCGAAAAAACGGTGGGTGCGAGCACGAAGGCAAGAAAAATCACTCCGCCGAGCCAAACCACGAGCGACAACAGCATGAGGAACCGGAGAAACGACATGAGCGGAATTATAACTGCGCGAAGACAGGTTTCAAGGTTTCAGAGTTTCAAAGTTTCAGGGATTTAAGATCGCAGAGATCCTTTCGTCTTTGAAACCTTGAAACTCTGAAACCTGGAAACCTGGATAAACCCGGCCACTTATCCACAGCCCGAACCAGCGCTGTTACTTACTCCAGTACGCGCAAACTGGTTACCCTCATTCTTCCCATGCGTAGGGAGGAAACCATCGCAATGCAGCGTTCGATGACGGCCACCGACGTGAATTTCTTGTCTTTGCAGTCGGCGGTATTTTGCGTGCAGTGCGAATTGCTCAGCGAAAACAACACGCCGCGGTGTTTGGCCTGCGGCAGTGGCGCGGTGCTCAGTCTGGCGCGCGTGCTCGGCGGATCGCTGCGCGGGCAGCAGACCGCGCACCTCATCGCCGATGCCGAACTCAACCGTCTGGTGCGGTCGCTGCTCTACACGGTCCCGCAGATTCCGGCAACCGATGAATATCGGGACGAACATCAAATTGAGTTTCCCGCAGCGGAAGCTTTTTCCACTCGCCATCGCATGAGGCCCCGCCATCATGGGCCAGTCCCCGTGCCGCATCCGTTTATCAATGCCGGAGAGATCGACCTGGAGCCCGGCATCAGCATCATCGCGGAAAAAGCTCAATCGTTAACCGGCGCTACCGGAGCTGCCATCGCTCTGCGCCGGGGCAACGAAATTGTTTGCCGCGCGCGCACCGGCCGCACCGCGCCCGATATTGGCGTCCGCCTGCAAACCAATAGCGGACTCTCGGCGGAATGCGTGCGCACCGGCGAAGTGCTGCTCTGCCATGACGCCGAGTCGCACCCGCGCGTGGATTGGGCGAGCGCCCGGCGGCTGGGCGTGCGCTCGATCCTGGTCGCGCCGCTGCGCCACTTCCGGCGGACGCTCGGAGTTTTCGAAGTGCTGTCGTCGACGCCCCACGCCTTCGACAACAACGATGTGGCCACCATGCAGTTTCTCTCCGGCATGATGGTGGCGACGATCTCGCGGCTTTCCAGCTTGCAGCCCGCGCCGCCCGTGGCCTCGGGGGAGTAAAAGGCGTGAAAGTTTAGTTCCATTCGCTGGAGTTGGGTTGCCAATAGTCGTCTTTATCGAAAAGCTCTTTATCGGGGATTACGACTTCGCTTTCTTCGCTACCGCAAAACCTCCCATTCGGAGCGCCCCTTGTGGTTGAACGTCGAGCCACGCATTAACGGCGTGATTCACGATCCAGGTTATTGAGAGTCCGGTCTCCGCGGAGAACTTCCGGAGCCGCCTGATGGTCTTCGCGTTGACCTGGACCGGTTGACGAATCGCAGCTTTGACCCGTTCCTTAATCTCGGCCTCGGTAATATCGATTGGCATTGTGTATGCATCACCTCGCATAAAGCATACAGTCTGTATGCATAGTTGTCAAGCTTCAAAAAAGCTGGTTGCATTCCGCGGATCGCGTAGGAATATCTGAGAACTGAGAACCGGGAACTGAGAACTACCTATACCGGCACAGCCACGCTGTCCAGGATCTCGCGCAGTACCTGCTCGGCTTGCTCGGATTTATTCAGCGTGGAAGCGTAGAGCGAACTTACTACTACGCGGTGGGCAAAGACGGAGACGACCAGGGGCTTGATATCTTCGGGCGTGCAGTAGTCGCGGCCATCGAGAAAGGCCATGGCTTGGGCGGCGCGGTAGAGCATCTGCGAGCCGCGCGGAGATACTCCCAGGGATAGATACTCCGACGCGCGCGTTTTGCCGACGATATTCAACATATAAGTGATGAGCGACTCGTCCACGCGGACTTGCGCGACGGCATGTTGGATTTCGACCACGTCGGCGGCATTGAGCGCGGGGCGCAGGTTTTCGAGCTGGGCGGAGCCGGCTTCCGCGCGCAGTATCTCGCGCTCGGCGTTGCCTTCGGGATATCCCATGCGCACCCGCATCAGAAAGCGATCGAGTTGCGACTCGGGCAAGGGATAAGTGCCGTGGTGCTCGATGGGATTCTGCGTGGCAATAACTAAGAACGGTTGCGGCAGCGGATAAGAATGCGCGTCGATGGTAACTTGGCCCTCGTTCATGGCTTCAAGCAGTGCGGACTGCGTCTTAGGGGTAGTGCGGTTGATCTCGTCGGCCAATAGGACGTTGGCGAACACCGGCCCGCGCTTGAATTCAAATTTCCGCTCGACGGCGGAGTAGATCGAGATGCCCAGCACGTCCGAGGGCAACATATCGCTGGTGAACTGTATGCGCTGAAAGGTACAGTCGATGGCGCGCGCCAGGGCCTGCCCAAGCGTGGTTTTGCCGACTCCGGGAACGCCTTCGATCAGCAGATGCCCTTTGGCGAAGATGGAAACCAGCGCCAGGCGGAGCACGTCGTCTTTGCCGCGGATCACGCGGCGCAGCGATTTTTCCAGTTCGGCTGCGCGGCTGGAGGCGGCGCTCGCTACGTGGGCTGACATTGGTTGAATTTTACTATGCAGGCGGCGGGAGAAACGGTTACGGGAGTCATAAGGCGGGGCTTGGGTGGAGTTTGTTGTGGGAGGCTGATGTTAAAGATTGCGCACGTCGATTTGCTTAAGCTTACGAGCGTCTTCTCACATCCACAATGATCGTCTCCGCCAAGCGGTCCTGGGCGCACATGCGGTTGCGATCCCAGAAGAACTGCAAGAAACCGAGCCCCCCTTCGAGCACTGCGGCGCCATAGCCAAGGGATCGCTCTATAGATTGCCATGCCCCCATGCGTTCACTTTTCAGGGACATCGCCCTGGTTCGCGCGATCCATTTGCCCAGTGTTTGGCCATTACCCCAATAATTTCCAAATCCAAAATAGATCAGGGCGATGATGATGTTTCCGGCCTCGTGAAAATCCCACTTGATGAGATGTCTTTTTCGTGCAGAACGAAATGCCGCCATACAATCTCGGCCGGAGCCCACAGCGCAACGGCAAAAAGCACATCGATCCAATATCCGAGCGCCCGCTGCCAGAAGGTTGCGAGAGGCAATCCGTCCAGCGCATTCACGCGAGGATTTTCATGACTTGAAAAGGTCCGCCTCGCCAGACTCGATGGTTGACTCATGGACGTAAACTATAACTCATCGCAATCGAATAGGTCGCCCGCGGCCGATTCGGAGTAGATCATTCCACAGCTTATTGTCCGAATACCGCCGGACGTCCCGTCAGCCGCTCGATTCGCTTTGCAGTTGGCGGATGGGTCGAGAACAGGTTGCCGAAACTCATCCCTCCTAGGAACGGCGCAATAATGAAAAGATGCGCGGTCGATGCGCTGGCAAGTAACGGACGCTGGCGGGAATAGGCGTCAATCTTCGCGAGGGCGCTGGCCAGAGCGTAGGGATTGCCGGTCCAGTGGGCTCCGGTATCGTCGGCGCTGTATTCACGGGAGCGCGAGACCGCGAGCTGGATTAGCATGGCTGCGAACGGGGCGAGGAAAATCATGGCAATGGCCGCGATCCCGCCACCGTTGCGATTGTCGCGGCTGCCTCTCATGCCGCCAAAAATCATGCCCCAGCGGGCGATGTGGGCGAGAAACGTGATGGCTCCGGCCAAAGTCGCCGCGATCGAACTGATCAGGATATCGCGATTGCGCACATGGCCGAGTTCATGGGCCAGCACGCCTTCCAGTTCTTCGTCGGTGAGCAATCCGAGAATGCCCTGAGTTACGGCCACGGAAGCGTGGTTCGGATTGCGTCCGGTGGCAAAGGCGTTGGGCGAATCGGTCGGGATGACGTAGACCTTGGGCGTGGGCAGGCCGACTTTTTGCGCCAGACGCTCGACGATGTTGTAGACGCGCGGCAAATCTTCGCGGCTGACGGGCTGGGCGTGGTACGCGGCCAGCGCGATCTTGTCGGAGAAAAAATAGGAAACGAAATTCAGAACGGCGGCGAAAGCGAGCGCCATCAGCATTCCATTCTGCCCGCCGAAAGCGCGCCCGGCCAGCATGAGCAGCAGCGTCATGCCGGTGAGCAGTAACGTGGTCTTGAATATGTTGCCCATAAAGAGTCCTCGATTATCGCGCAGTTGGTTAGATGCTGGGGATGGGCTGCGAGCTTCTTGTGTGGTGACGGGGCTTTGCCCCGTCCTAGCGGGGCGGAGCCCCGCCACCACACGATCTCACTAACCCTGCCGCTTCAGCGCCCGCTCGAGCGTTTCGTCGAGCGCGGCCTTGGCTTTTTCGTAATCCGCAGGCGCGATCTTGCCTTGCTTTCGTTCTACCTCGAGTTGGAATAACTCGTCTTTCAGCGCTTCGAGCAGCGTCGACGATTTTGCGGCTGGAGCGTTGGGTACAACTGGGGACCGAGTACTGGGTACTGAGTACTGGGTACCGGGTTCTGTGTTTGCACCCTGCCGTTTCGTGACCATCCATCCGCCGAACGCGAGCAGTAAGCCAAATCCTCCGAGGATCAGCCACTGATATTTTTGCAAAGCATCCGGCGCATCGATGGGAGCGCCCAGTCCGCCGCCCGGCAGATTGCCACTAGAACGATTGCCACTAGATCCATTGTCGCGGCCCTGCGGCTGCATCTCCTCTTGCTGCTGTGCGGCGCCAGAAGCGGTTTCTCCCGGCGACTCGGTAATAACACCATTGCCCTTCAGCGTGAAGCCGAGCGGCTGCCCAGGCTTCGTCTGCTGCGCCACTTCCACATTGCTGTCGCCTTGGTTGGGGTCCTGCATCGCCTGGAAACTCGCCGCATTCGCCGCCTTGAACTGCATCGTCTTGGGAAGCACGACAACGAGGTGCTCGGCGGCATAGAGCGGCTTGGGATCGATCTTGATCTCGCCCGTGTACGGCAGCGTGTACTCCAACTGAAACTGCGTCTCGCCCGGCCGCAGCGGGAAGGCAATGGCGTAACGGTTTTTTTCGGATTCGGGCACAGCGTCGGCGCTGATCGGCTGGCCGTTTGGAGCGCGGGCTTGTAACTGCTCGATCTTCGCTCCCGGCGGCAGATAGAACTCAAAATTGTGCTCGCTCATCTGCGTCGTCGCGGGAGATGACTCGTTGTTGACGAAGAACAGCCGCACGCCCTGCATCGTTCCGCCGCCAGCCTGGAAGCGCATCACATCGGCAGTTACGCTGATCCCGCTGACTTTTGCCGCCACATCATACACCTGTAAGTCGACCGACTTAGTGCCGGGAGGCGCCACCTGATGATAAGTAACTCCCTGATGCACGGCGCGGATAAGATGCGGCCCGGCGCTGTCCGTAAGCTTGAAGCTGAATTTCCCGCTGCTGTCGGCTTTAGCGCTGCCCGCCACGTCCATGCCGTTGGCGATGTTGATAAGAATGACTTCATCGCCCGCCGCGGGTTTGCCGGTCGTGCCGTTGGTCACGGTGCCGGTGAGGGTTTGGGCGGCGGCTGAGGCTAGAACCAGAGAGACGATGGCGGCTAGCAAAGCGGACTTTGCGAGTTTGGTCAAATCAACTCCTTTACATCAGCGAGACAACTCAGATTACAAATACACCGTGGAGCGAGTGGTGGCATAACGGCGATTTTGCGACAGCTAGCCCCATTATTCTGATTTTGGCAGCGAATAGATGCGCAACTCGCCCGACTCGAAGCTGGCGTAACGCAGACCATCCGGAGACAAGGCCACGCGCCCGTTCTTCGGGAAGACACGATTCACAATTGGCGTTTGTGATCTCCGATCAAATACGAACCAGTGGTCATTGTCGCTGCAAAGCTTTCCGAAATTTTCGCAAAGCTTACCGTCATCGGTGGCGAACGCGGCGTATCGCGACATGTTCGCCGTTGTACTTTGGACCGATCCGCTATAGTTTGGGGGAATCCACGGCAGTGTCTCTGTATTTTGGTTCCTCATCCAGATGACAACCTGCCCTGCCTTGCTTTCTTTTAGACTGATTTGTCCCGCCACACTACCGTCGGCCAAAATGCCAATGATCGCCGCCGTACTATCTTGGCCGAGTGGAACCTTCCAAACCGTTCCATCCTGAGCTTCTGCGGTCATCGTGCAGCGTCTTCTCGCCCCGGCGTAGACGACGTTGGTCGAAATGTAAACGTTCGGCTGAAGCTCTTGCTGACACAGCATGAAGGCGAGACTGTGCTCCCCGAACTTCCTGTCCATCGTTCCTATCGGCCAATCCTGTTGCCAGCGCGCCGTCTCTACCGGGGGAGCACCATCCAGAACGGAATAAGTTCGTGGGCCGCTTAACGTAAATCCCTTTTGAAAAACGAGAGCGTGATCGACTAGGGTCGTCTGTTCGAGGAAGCGGTCAATATGTGCGACGTCCTTCAGGTTCCCATCCAGCAGAAGGACCTCCGACTTCGACTCCCCCGCTTCCTCAATTCTAAAAAGAAGCGTGCCAGCTAGACCTGCTCTTCCTTCGCCTTCTGCAACAAGGATTCCATTGCCGTCGGCCTCATAAGGCAGATCGCGACTAGCCTTCAGACGTCCTTGAACATCGAAGACTAGCACTCGGGCCGATCCTTTCACTTTCTGGTTACGCGATAGACGGCAATTGGGACTAGTGTTGAACCCGACAGCGACACTCTCATTGCTTAGCCAAACCACAAAGCGGTATCCAATAATTCGACCCGCGCATTTTGTGTCGGCATCAGCTTCAAAGAAACTGTTTGGTAAGCCATGCGCAGAAAGACCGATGCGCACATCAGGCGCAAGTTCTCTCGTCTGCGCTCCAGAACAAATGCCAAGCAGGCCACTGACAACGACTGCGCTTACAACTGCCAGCGTCAGCTTCCTACGCGGCTCGTTCATTGCTCGGTGCGCCTTTCGCGCTATCAGTTCTGCGAATAGTTTAAGTGTCTCAGATTCTGCTGTGTGAACGCGCCCCACATTTTTTCCTGCGAAGCAGTTATCGGCAAGTGTGACTCCCAGTTGACGCAAACAGGCCATTACACCACCAGCCCCGCAGCCTGCTCCTGCCGCGCGATCTCCGCCATGATCGCGGCAGCTTCTTCTTCGAGCGATGCGCGCATGGATTGATAATCCACGTCCGGAACCTTGCCTGCCTTGTATTCGAAATTCAGGTCGCGCAGATTCTCGTAGACCGCTTCCTTGCGCTCGCGGAGATAGCCGAGGCGCGTCTTTTCTTCTCCGGCATAAACTTTTCCGGGGAAAAAGAAAACGTAATAGAGCGATGCAATCATAATCACGGCGCAGACGAAGAAGGTCATCGGATGCTCGCTTTCTTTCGCCCCTTCGGGGCTCGGTCATTTGCCGGTGCCAGCCCACGGCTTGCGCCGTGGGCTACATTCTTGCGCCGCTTCGCGGCTTGGGCAGCGTTCATTGCTCGGTCTCCTTGCGGGCCTGCCGGCGAAATTCGTCGAGTGCGTCTCTGTTTTCATTGCCCTGTGGAATGGCAATGCCATCGGCGAGCGCCGGTGTTGGCCGGTTCTTCCACAAGCGCACCACGTAAACGACGAAGGCGATGCCCAGCCCCAGCGCGGCGAAGGGCATGATCCAAGCCACGCGATTGAAGCCGGTCGCGGTGGGCGCGGCAATCACGGTTGGCCCGTATTCCTGCACAAAGCCTTGCAGAATGAGGTCGTCGTTGTCACCCCTATCGAGCGCGGCTTGCAACTCGTCGCGCATCTTCGAGGACACCTGACAGCCGACATGATTGCATTCCAGCAACACCTGCCCGCATCCGCAGGTGCACATCAAGCGATGGCCAAAGTCTTTGAAGCGCGCGCCTGTGTCGCTAGCGCCGAGGAAGAGCAAAACGGCAGCGGCGAGGAGAACGATGCGACAAACATGAACTGGGAAGGGCACGACTTTAGTCGTGCCGCATAGGGCTTGGGAAGTCGAGGGCTTTAGCCCCTGGGGGGCGCGCTCGCGGTGTCCCTCAGCGGCTAAAGCCGCAGAGGTTCGGGCGGCTGTTGTGGCACGACTAAAGTCGTGCCCTTCCCGGAATCTTCCATCCCGAAATATTCGCTCTAAAAATTTCATCTCAGTCCCTCGCTCCCACCTGCGCCGGAACGCGCACCGGCGTGGTTGCCACCACCTGCACCGCAGCCGCATTCGGCACCAGCGCGACGATGGTTCCGAAGACCATGATGACCAGGCCAATCCAAATCCACGGCACCAGCGGATTCAAGTGCGCTTTAATAATGGGCCGTCCGGTTGTGTCGTTTTTGCCTTCATAGACCAGATAGACGTCGCGCACCAGCAAAAAATCTTCGAGGAAGCTCGGGTAAATCTGCGGCAGCGTTTGCGGTTGTCCGCTGGCCTTATAGAAGCGGCGCTCGGGATACATGGTCGTGATCTGCTTGCCGCCGCGAAATACATTGATGATCGCCTGCTCGCTGCCATAGTTGGGATTGTCGTCCTGCGTGTACGACTGGCAGACCAGCGTGTAAGGGCCTATGGAAATCTTGTCGCCAAAGCCCATCTCTTTTTCAACTTCTTGATTGAAAGGCGTGCCGAGGATTCCTATGACGACGAGCGCCACGCCGAAGTGGACGATGTATCCGCCATAGCGCCGCGTGTTTCTGTGGCACAGGCGGACCATGGCGGAAAGCAAATTCTGCCCGCTCTTGCCGGCAATGACGCGCCCGCCGCGGACGAACTCGGAAATGACAGTGAAGATCACCAGCGCCGAGAGCACGGCGGCCATCGTGGCGTAAAAGAATGAAGGATCTTCCCAGGGCCGCACGCCGAACAAGATCATCATGCCGCCGACCGCGAGCGAACCGAGTGCAGGGAACAGAAAATTTCGCTTCAGGCTTTCGACGGAAGTCTTCCGCCAAGCCAGCAGCGGCCCCACCGCCGTCAGCAGCAGAAGCAACAAGGCAACTGGAATAGCGACGCGATTGAAAAACGGAGGCCCGACCGTGACTTTGTGTCCCTGAACAAATTCGGAAATGATCGGAAAAAACGTACCCCACAAAATCGTGAAGCAAACGACCAGCAAGAGAAGATTGTTGAACAGAAAACTGGATTCGCGCGAAACTAGCGACTCCAACTTGTGCTCGCTCCTGAGGTGCGACTGGTTGTACACCAGAAAGAAACTACAGACCGCCAGGGTCAGCAAAATAAACGTCAGAAACCAGGTGCCGATCGAAGATTGCGCAAAAGCGTGCACCGAACTGATCACGCCCGAACGCGTCAGGAAGGTCCCCAGCATGCACAGCAAAAACGTCGCGAAGATCAGCGACATGTTCCAGACTTTCAACATGCCGCGTTTTTCCTGCATCATCACCGAATGCAGAAACGCCGTACCGGTGAGCCACGGCATAAGCGAGGCGTTTTCCACCGGGTCCCATCCCCAGTAGCCGCCCCAACCCAGCACCGCGTAGGCCCAGTGCGCGCCGAGAAAAATTCCAATGGTGAGAAAGCACCACGTCACCATGGTCCAGCGGCGCGTAATGTGGATCCATTTTTCGCCGGGATATTTCATAATGAGCGCGCCCAGCGCAAACGCAAAGGGAACGGTAAAACCGACATATCCCAGATAAAGCATTGGCGGATGGATGACCATCTCGGGATACTGCAAAAGCGGATTCAGTCCGGTGCCATCCGCTGGAAGCGCGCCCTGCATGATTGCGAACGGGTGCGCCGCGAAATTCAAGATCATCAAAAAGAAAACCTGCACCGCCGCAATCACCACCGATGCGTATGCGAACAACCGCGGATCGGTCTTGTAGCGTAAGCGCAGAACGTATCCGTAGCCGGCCAAGAGCAGCGACCAGAACAGCAGCGACCCTTCCTGCCCCGACCACAGCACGGCAAATTTATACGCGGCCGGCAAGTCGCGGTTGCTGTGATGGAAAATGTAGGCGATGGAGAAATCGTTGTTGAACGCGGCCATCACCAGCACGATGCCCGCGAGCAGCACCGCGGCAAACGTGGCGATTCCGGCGCGGCGCGCGGTCTCGCCGAGACGGGCCCAAGCGGCATCCCTACCGAATAATGCTAATAACCCCGCCAGGAAAGAATACGCACTCAGGCCAAGCGCGATCAGCAGCGCAAAGCTTCCGATTATAGACATCGCTGAAACCCCACAGTATTAGCGTATTTTTTCAGAGAAGCGGGCGCGATGCAAACCGGCGACGACCGAAGACACAGAGAAGCGCCGATCGCATTTTCAGTGGAACGCTCGTTCAGTGCCTCACAAGTTTGTCGCATGAATCACGCGTAAGCCAGCACAGTTGCGCCTGTGAAAATCAGCAGTCCTCCGACCCAGTGGCGCCAGGTAAGCGGCTCGTGGAGAAAAATTGCCGCCAATGCAATCGCAATCACTACGCTCAACTTGTCAACGGGAGCGACCTTTGAAGCTTCCCCGAGCTGCAACGCCCGGAAATAACAGAGCCAAGATAGGCCGGTCGCAATGCCCGATAAGCCCAGGTAGATCCAGGTCCGTTTTCCAATCGTCGAAAGGGACTGGCTCTTGGTGAACCAAGCGACAGACCACGCGAAAACCAGAATCACCACAGTCCGGATGGCGGTCGCCATGTTGGAGTTGACATGTTCGACTCCAATCTTCGCCAGAATGGCCGTAAGTCCCGCAAAAAACGCCGAGAGCAAGGCCCAGAGGAACCAGTTCATATTTTCCCCGACCTCCAATCTCCACGACAGGCCGCTTTCGATCCAGAGGATGCCGCTGTTTTCTACCACGCCGCGAATGTCATTTTCTTTTTCGCTGCGTCAAGCGGCAAGGCATCAGCCGGTCGAAAGGGAATGCATCGCTATGGCTGCGGCTTCTCCAGCGGGTAGCCCTTTTCGCGCCACTCGCGGATTCCGCCGTCCATCGAGATGATATTCGTGTATCCCATCTTTTGCAGGTTATCGGCGGCCAGCGCCGAGCGGAAGCCACCGCCGCAATAGAGGACAAGCTCAGTCTGCAGGTCCGGATACGCGCCCTCGATGTCGCGCTCGATCACGCCCTTGCCCAAGTGGACGGCCCCGGGCAGGTGGTCGGCGTAGAATTCGCGGTCTTCGCGCACGTCGACCAGAACGAATTTTTCGCCGCGATCGAGCCGGGCTTTGATCGCGTCAACGCTGGTTTCGCGGACGCGCCGCTTCGCGTCCTCCACAATCTTCAGAAAGCGCGGTGGATGCTGATGCGCCATGTTCGTCGTCTCCCATCGGGCTTCGCATGTTTGCCCAAGAATGCTCGCCCGAAAATGATAGCAGGCGGCTGGGCTGCGGGCTTCGAGCGATAAGCTTCGAACCAACCGGATGCCCCGCAGCTCGCAGCTTATCCGCCAGCGCCATAGACAAGCGATTCCAGATAAAATCGGAACAACGCTCTCTATGACGCTCAGCATTCGCCAATCTCGCATTCATTCTTACGGCTGCTACACCACGCGCCCGATTCGCAAAGGCACGTTGATCGTGGAATACGTGGGCGAGCGCCTCACCCAGGAACAGGCCGACGATCTCTACGACGATTTCGAGAACACTTATTTGTTCGGCCTGGACGGCGGCAAACGCATCATCGACGGCTTTGGCGTCGCCGCCTTCGTCAATCATTCCTGCAAACCGAACTGCGAGACCGATCAGATCCGCGGCAAAATGTGGATCATCGCCCTGCGCGATATCGAGGCGGGAGAGGAATTGACCTACGACTACAACCTCTACGATGGGGAGGACGACGCTCCCTGTTTATGCGGGTCCGAGCGTTGCCGTGGGAGCCTGTATTCGTCGTCGCACTTGCGCAAGCTCGCTAAGAAACGCGCCAAGGCCGCTGCGGCTGCGGCTTAGTTAAAGATACCGGACATTTCCGATGCTACAATTATTTTTTCCAATTGCCGTTACGAATCGCCGTTTTGATCGCGTTCCACACGCTGGAGCCTTGCCTTGAATCGCGCTGCCGCCGACCTCGAAACCATCGTCGCCAAAGCTCTTCATCGCGCGCCGCCGGACGAGAGCCCGTTGCTCGCTTGGCCCATCGCCTGTGGCAGCGCCGTGGCCGACCGCACTCGCGCCCTGAGTTTTTCCGATGGCATTCTGCAAGTGGAAGTTGCCGACGCGGGATGGCGGCGTGAACTTGCCAACCTCGCGCCGCGTTATGTCGCCCTGATCAACAAGTTCTCCGCGACTTCCGTGAAGCGCATCGAATTCGTGGTGAAGGCGTAGCAGACGGGTTCGTATCAGGACATCGATTTAGCGATGCCGTAAAGTTTCGAAATCCGAGGCCCCTTTAGGGGCTGGGGACCGATGAAAGTAACCGGCAAAGACGTTGCCTACGTGGCCGACCTGGCCAACCTGGAGTTGACCGAAGACGAGCGCGCCCACATGCTGCGCGATTTGAACTCCATCCTTGAATACATCGAGCGGCTCAACGAACTCGATACCGATAAAGTCGCGCCCATGGCCCAAGTCTCCGACCGCTACGGCGTGGACGAGTCGCGGCAAGGCAGCGGCCGCTTCGCCTACGCCATCCGCGACGACATTAGAAACGGTCTACGCGAATCGTTGCCACACGATATCGCGGTGAAAAATGCGCCCGACACCGACGGCAGTTTTTTCGAGGTGCCGAAGGTGATTGAGAGATAGTGAAAAGAAATAGATGGTGCCCGCATTGACCATTGACGATGTTCGCGCCGCAATCGTAGGACGCCAGACGACCGCGACCGCTCTGGCGCAAGATTTCTACGCGCGCATTCGGCAGGAAGATTCCGAGATTGGCGCGTATCTTACTCTTTGCGAAGAGCGCGCGCTGGCGCAGGCCGCGCGCATCGACGCGATGGCCGCCGAGGGCAAGCCTTTGCCGCCGCTCGCCGGAGTTCCGGTTGCCATCAAAGATGTCATGGTGACACGCGGCGTGCGCACCACCGCCGGCTCGAAAATTCTCGAAAATTTTGTTCCTCCTTACGACTGCACGGCGGTGGCTCGCCTGGAAGCGGCAGGCGCGGTGATCTTGGGCAAACTCAACTGCGATGAGTTTGCCATGGGGTCGTCCAATGAGAACTCGGCGTATCGCCCGGTACACAATCCGCGCGATAAGAGCCGCGTTCCCGGCGGATCGTCGGGCGGATCGGCGGCAGCCGTGGCCGCGGAAATGGCCGTTGCGGCGCTCGGCTCCGATACCGGTGGATCGATTCGTCAACCCGCGTCGTTTTGTGGCGTGGTCGGTTTGAAGCCGACTTATGGACGCGTGTCGCGCTATGGCCTGATTGCCTTCGCCTCGTCGCTCGATCACATCGGCCCGTTTGCGAAAACGGTGAAAGAAGTCGCGCTGGTGCTGCGCACGATTGCCGGCCGCGATCCCATGGATTCGACTTCCGCCGAGGTCCCCGTTCCCGACTATGTGGCGGAACTCGAGAAGCCAGTAACAAGGTTAAGAATCGGCGTGGCCAAGGAATATTTCGGCGAAGGGCTCGATCCCGAAGTTCGCGCGGCGGTTGAGGCTGCGATTCAGAAACTGGCCAAGTTAGGATGCGAAGTTGTGCCCGTAAGTTTGCCGCACACCGAGTATGCGATTCCGACTTATTACATTGTGGCCACGGCGGAAGCATCGTCGAATCTGGCGCGCTTTGACGGCGTGCGCTACGGTTACCGCGCCAAGGCCAGCAATCTTTCTGAGATGTACCGCCTGAGCCGCGACGGCGGATTCGGCATGGAAGTCAAGCGCCGCATCATGCTCGGCACTTATGCGTTGAGCGCCGGTTACTATGATGCCTACTATCTGAAAGCGCAGAAAGTGCGAACGCTGCTGACACACGATTTCGACGAGGCGTTCAAGAAAGTGGATGTGATCGCTGCGCCGACTGCGCCGACGCCTGCGTTCAAGTTAGGCGAGAAAGTAAACGATCCGCTGGCCATGTATCTCGCCGATATCTACACCGTAACTGCGAACCTGGCGGGCATTCCCGGGATCTCGGTTCCCTGCGGAGAGAATCGCGAGAAGCTGCCGATCGGGTTGCAGTTATTTGCGCGGCACTTCGACGAGGTTACGCTGCTGCGGGTGGCTCATGCATATGAGAAATCGTCGTTGGTCGTTCGTCGTTAGTCGTTCGCAGTTACTTGGAGCTCACGACTCCCTTCTCTAACATTGCTCGTTGGCGTTCCATTTTGGGACCCTACCAACGGGTTGTTGACATTCCCGGCCCCTCGGCTAAGATACAGGGGAAGGCTAAAACTACTGGGATGCAGGAGTCCGGGGATGAACATCGAAATCCGCGATCGGGAACTTGAGGCCAGAATTCAGCGACAGATACAAACGACCAGTTCCAGCAGTATCGAAGAGGCACTTCTCCGCTTGCTTGAGACCCAGGAGGAACAGGATCGCTGGCTCCTGGAAAACCGGGAGTCGAACAACGCGAAAATCCGGCGCGGAATCGAGCAACTCGACCGGGGCGAGGGTATTCCCGAAGACCGGCTCGACGCTTACCTGGCGGAATTGAAGTCCAAGCCTGAATGAGAGTGCGCTACATCCTCGCGCCGGAGGCCGCACTCGATCTCGCCCAAATCTGGCGCTACATCAAGAAGCAAAGCAGCGTTCGAGTGGCAGATCGTGTGGAATCCGTTATCCGCGAGAAAATTGCTTTCTTGGCAAGAACGCCGGGCGCGGGACACTGGAGCAAGAATCTGACGGATGAGGCGGTGAAGTTCTTTCCAGTTTATTCGTACCTCATCGTCTATCGGCTGGAGACGAAGCCCTTGCAAGTTGTCTCCATCCTTCACGGTCGCCGGGACGTAGAGCGGATTCTCAAGGGCCGTCTATAGGCGAGAACCAGGCGAAGCTGACGATGGGGTAGCAGTTATTCGCACGGCACTTCGACGAGGCGACGCTGCTGCTAGTAGCGCATATCTACGAGCAGAGCCGCAGTTAGCACCTGTTGCTCCCTTCTAGTGAGGATCAACGCGATCCGCTGATCGCCTTTCGGGTGGCCGATGCTTCGATGTAGTTGTACTCGTCGAGAGCCTTTAGGGCCGTTACACCTGGCACTATCTCCTGTGGAAGATTGATCACTTCCTGTTTCAAGATGCTGATGAACCGGAAATAACCAGTCTCTTTATCAACACCGTAGTTGCCAGCAATTGCGTCGTCCCACATTGGAAAAAAGTTCGGTCCCAGGACGTGAAGCGCTTTACCCGCACCAACAGGACCACACTGTGCGCGAAATACGCCAAATAGCCGAAGGACATCGGCCTCGTCCGAGGCCGCGAGCGTCGTAATAGATCGCTGACGAAATTTGAGAAGGGGGGTTAACTCCGCTCGCATGATCGGCTTGAGCCTTTGGGCCAGTGTCGTGGCTTCCTCTGGACGGAACCTATAATATTGTCGGTTTAAGTCGCGTAGCCAATCTGATACCACTGTTGCCAGATCGTCGGCGTTCTGGCGGGAAAATGCTGCGGTGACGCGCTGGATCGTGATTGCATAGCTGTTCGGCACTGTCCTCTTGTATTCCTCGTGAGTTTCTATCAATTGTTCGAGACTGGGTACACTATGCGAGAAATTCGGTTTGATCGTGGTCGCACATGCGGGCTTAGCTGCCGCCACGCGAATCGGTTTCGGGTCCGCATACCAGATCTTTCCTGCGGCCTTGGCTTTATCCAACTTCCAATCACGGGGCCAATCATTTCCTTCGCCGGTCGTATTACGGCGCCCGGAGGCTCGTTGTTTTAGCAGCTTTTGGTCGGCGTAAACTGCGGATTCAGCCGCGTCTGGATAAGTGGAAATTTGTGGTAAGTCAGCGCTGCCGCCACGGCTGAACCGGATTACCGTGTCCACTTCGTTACCTATAATCACCAGCATGTGCACGCCTTCGATGGTGGCTTCTTCGTAGGTCACTAGCGGTCGGCGAGCCGCTAAAAGCTCGGGAATGCGGGCAGCTTCACTTGCTTTCATCAGAAATCTCCTTTTTCACATTAAACGACTTCAATCGGCTTTTCGTAATTCGATATTTATCAATTACAAATCGCCCTTCATTTCCGCCGCCAGCGCACGCCGTCTTTTGTGTTCTCGACGATGATGCCGGCGGCGGTTAGTTCGGCGCGGAGGGCATCGGACAGTTTGAAGTTACGCGCTTTTCTGGCGGCTTCCATTTCGGCCAGCTTTTGATTGACTTGTTCGTCGGCGAGTTGCGCGGAGGCGGCGATCTCCAGCAACTCGGGGCTGATTTCCTTTTCGCGGCCTTCGGCGCGGGCCCAGTCGAGGATGGCTTTCATCTTGGACTGGTCGTCGTCTTTTAGCACGCAGAATATCTCGTCGAACTTATCGAGCGCCGCGAGCAGAGGCTTTACGTCGTCCTGGCGGAAGTTGTTCTGGCCAGCTTTGTTCTGGCCGGCGTTGTTCTGGCCAGATGCCGCGGCATCGAGCGCGGTGTTGGCTTTGCGCAGCATATCGAATATGGCGGCTTGGGCTTCGGCGGTATTCAAATCGTCGTCGAGGGCGGAGGTAATGCGGTCAACGGTTTCGCGGGCAAGGGTGGAGAATGCGGAGTTCGATGCGGTGGGCGAGGCTGGCCTGCCCTCAGCGGCTAAAGCCGCGTTATTCGGGGCGCCTGACGGCACGACTGAAGTCTTGCCCTTCCCATTCGTGCTCCTTGCATCCGCGCCCTTCCCGTCCGTGCTCCTTGCACCCGTACCCTTCCCGTTCGTGCCGCTGCCGTCGGTGGCTTTGGAGTCTGTGCCTTTCGCAAAACTCGCTTGTGCGGCACGCTCCAGGCGTAACTTGAAGTTGCGTAATTTTTCTACGGAGCTGGCTGCGGACTTCAAGCCCTCGAAAGTGAAGTTCAACTGATTGCGATAAGGCACCTGCGTCAGCAGCCAGCGGATCGACGACGGCTTGTGGCCGAGAAGCACAAGGTCGCGGACAGTGTAAAAATTACCGGCACTCTTTGCCATCTTCTGCCCCTCGACCAGCAGAAAACGCGCATGAAACCAATAGCGGGCAAATTGCTTACCGCTGAGGGCTTCCGACTGGGCGATTTCGTTTTCGTGATGAGGGAAAATCAGGTCTTCGCCGCCGGCGTGCAGGTCGAAACTCGGCCCGAGCTGCTCCATCGACATCACCGAGCACTCGATGTGCCAGCCCGGACGCCCCGGCCCAATTGCCGTGTCCCACGAGGCTTCGCCCGGCTTGGGGGCCTTCCAGAGGGCGAAGTCGCGGGCGCTGTCTTTTTCATATTCGTCCAAATCGACGCGCGCGCCGTCGGCCATGCCGGCAAAATCTTTTTTGGAAAGCTTGCCGTACTCGGGAAATTTCGCGATGCGGAAATAATAAGAGCCGTCGTCGGTGCGGTAGGCGAAACCCTTCTCCGCCAACCGGCCAATAAAATTGGCCATGTCGTCGATGTATTCGGTGGCGCGCACGCGAATCGGTTGCTCGATGTTCAAGGTTGCCGAATCTTCGAGAAAGGCCTGGGTAAACTTTGCGGTGTACTGCTGCACGGTCACGCCGTCGCGGGCGGAGTTGCGAATGATCCTGTCGTCGACGTCGGTGATGTTCATGACGTAGCGAACGTCGTACCCGCTCTGGCGCAGAAAGCGATAGAGAAGATCGACGGCGATGAATGTGCGGAAATTGCCGATGTGGCCGTAGTCGTAGACGGTCGGACCGCAGGCATACATGCGGACGCGGTGGCTGTCGAGCGGATGGAAGTCTTCGATCTTCCCGGAGAGAGTGTTATAGAGGCGCAGTGCCATGGATGAGTTCGCGAGCGGAATACTCACCTTTCATTCTAGGGGCGCGCTGGAAAACAGGTCAAATGGGACGCGGGACAGCAGGGAAATACTGTCACTCTGGACTGGATGGTCGGGCTCTAAAAAAGTTGCGGCCCACGGCGCTCCCTGGGCCGCAATCGTCAGTGTTCGCCAGCTCACTCTACCGTTAACGGGAACGAAGCGGAGACGGTACTGAAGGTGCATCTCCCGAACATTGCCCGTGTGTGATTACCCTCGTGACTGGCGTTTCGGACGCAATCCGGCGTATCGTTAATCTAGTGGACTTGGCAGCCCCGGCCAAGGCTACGGACGAATGACCGTAAGGAGATCCAATGGATTTAGGCAAGTGGTCGAAATCGAGCGCCGATTATGGGCGGCGGCTTTGGGATTCCGGAATCGAAGGAGCGCGTTCCGGTCAAGAAGCGTTTCTCAACGGAAAACCTCTGACTCCCTTTCTTGGTGAGTCGGTTCTCAGCGCCTTGAAACCCGCAGCGCTGGGAGCGTTCGTCGGCGTGTTGGTCGGTTATCCAGCGTCCCGGCCAAAATCCATCGCTAAGGCCTTGGTGTGCGGTTTGGTGGGTGGCGCCATCGGGCTGGGCGCGGGCCTGGCATGGGAAAGCCGCTGCCTCACCGCCAGCGTTGCCGATGGCGCATTGAGGAGTATTGGCAAGGTGCGCGATGAGCAATGGCTGACCAATAACCCCATCGACTACGCGTAGAACTGGGTAAGTTTTACCAGCGAGCACTCCGCAGTTTCCTGCCGGAATCGATCGACCGATGGTGGGATTGTGGCTAGAATGGAGCCGACGAACGGACTTGAACCGTTGACCTGCCGATTACGAATCGGCTGCTCTACCAACTGAGCTACGTCGGCCTGCTTTGATTCTAAATACCCGTCTGCGATTCCTGCAAATCCGGTCCGCATCCGAACCGATCGCAGGTTGGCCCCGCACAACCGGGGAACGATTGCGACGGAGAGCGTAGCGCGCATACCAACGTGGATTACGCGGCCTGCGCCAGCGCTTTGTACTCGTCGTCGGATTGCGAAGGCAGCAGCACCCAGAGCGTGTAAATGCCGAGTGCGGTCCCCAGCGGAACGTTTAGCAGCGCCACGAAGCCCACCACCAGGGCAACCACTCGCGCCCACTCCTGCCGTTGCAGCAATCCCCAACCGGCGACGAACCCGGCCGCGGCTTTCGCCAAAATCAACCACCCGATGAAGCTCAGAAGAGGCCGCAGCCAAGCCGAGACCTCGGGCGAAGGGCCATTGGAAATGTGGAACGCGTGGCCAAAGATCGTCTCCGCGACAATGAGCAGAACCACTCCCGCCACCACATGCAATGCCGAATACGCCATCCAGAAAATGCCCACCAGCCGCACATGTTCGCGGACCCGGCTGCGCCGCAGCTCGATCGGTTCAACCACGGTTTTGCCGCAGCGTCCGCAGCGTTGTTCTCCCGATTGCAACTGCCCACCACATTGATCGCAAAACATCGTTTGCTCCTCCAGTGCCGCACAAATTCTGCGCTGTAGGTACTACGAATGCAAGCCCTCATAAGTTTCAAACAGTTGCCAGTTCCCAGTTGCCAGTTGCCAGTGATGCGCTGTCAGTTCTCAGTGAATATCGAACAATCATTTTCCGAATCCGATTGCAAACGGAGAACTGGAAACCGATAGCTGAGTACTGACAACTGGCAACTGCTCATAAAACGAAAAGGCCACCCGGCAACTTGGGCGGCCTTTTTCTTTTAGGGAGAATAGTTCCAACGGAGGTTTTATCCATCAGAACTTTCTGCCGAAATCTTATGAGTCTTAAAAGCGCAGTGTCAAGCAAAATCTTCGACTTAAATAGTCTTAGTTTCAATAACTTACAGGATATGTCCACAAGTCGCCAAACGACGCCGAAACGGGCCAAAATCCCTTCTTTCCCACGTTAACAGCCTTCGATTGAGCCACTTACCGCTTTCGGGGCGCCCCCGGCGGCCCCTCGTCCAGGTGCAGCGAGATGAATTCCATCACCTCCGGCCGATCGAACACGGAGTCGGGAAAGAACCGTTTAACGATCACCCGCAAGCCTCCAAACGCGATCCCCGCAACCAGCGACAAGCCAACCACAATGCCGCAGAGAACGATGGCGTTGAACAGAAAGTTCGCCATGTTGTCTTTCTTGCTCGCGTAAGTATTTTCGTTCCATGTGACGTCGGCCTCGTAGCTGATCGACGACATCAGCGTGCGCGCTTCGCTTTTCGAAAGCGGCCCCGCCGCGATCACGACGATCGGGCCCGTGCGCGCATCGAAGAACGGACCCACGTCGACAATCGTCGCAACCCCCGGCTGCTGCGCGATGACCTGGTGCGAGGCGTCGATCTGCCGCAGCCGCTCCGTGGCAATCTGAGCGTTCGGATATTCGATGAGCATCAGCGTGACTTCGCCCACCGCCGCCCGATACTTCCCTATCGCCACTTCCGCGTCCGACTTGAAATCCACCAACGTAGCCGGCAGCGGCGATCCCACCCGATCCAGCGTCACCGGACCCAAAATATATTTCGTCGTGTTCTTCTCGAGGTTCCTGCCGGGGTCCGCTGGGAACGGCCGCTGCGGAAGACGCGCGGGCAGCGTCGGCAGGTTCCCCTTGTTGCCCTCCACTATCGGCAGCAGTCCGGCCAGTTCCCGCAATTGCGCCGCCGACATTGCGCTCATCTTGTCGAACACCGCATCCACCAGCACGTTCCCCTGATAGAACAGCACGCGGTTATTCAGAAAAGCCGCCTGCCCGCCAATTCTTTCCTCGCCCATCTCGGCTGAATAGTAATAGGTGAAGGCGCCGTAAGCGCCGCTGGCGTCCGCAAACACAGCCGCCTTGATCGCCAGATTACGGCCGTCGTCGCGAGTGTAGTCCGCCTTCTCCAAACGCGCGAACCCGTACTCTTTGAGCACGGGCGCATTCGCCGCATCGGCGGCCGCGGGATCGGAAGTCCGCGCCACCGCGCCTTTCACCCGCCAGCCGGCAAACTCGGCGGGAAGCACCGGAGTCGAAGAAACCGCGACCGGCTCAGCAGCAAAGGCTGCGGCGCAAAGAAAAAATATGAAGACAACGGAAAGCAATCGCGAGAATTTCATTCGAAAAAAGGCACACCTGTGCTACCAGTTTAGACTACCGGCAGCGCAGGAAAGTTTCCACTCGGGTGGAAGCTGAGGAGGATTGACGAGGATTAGACGCGGATGAGTCTGGAAGATCTTACTTTTTTATCAAGCTGGTATGACTGGCCACACACAGCCACTTTCCATCCTGAAAAACCCAAGTATCGGTAAAGCGTCCGAAATGCTCATAGGGTTTGCCGCCGTAGGTGCCTTTCGCATGATAATTACCCGTGACTACTGCCGTAGTCGTGTACATATCCACTCTCATGTTTTCGACGTTCATCATGCTGGGCTGATACTTAGGGTCCGCGAAATCCGCCAGGAATTTCGCTCGATCGCTGATTTCCCCATCGTATTCGGTGTTGATGAATCGGTCGCCCATCATGCTTGCGGCCGCAGCCGCGTCGCGGCCAACCTGCGCTTGCGCCCACATACGCTCGAGCGCCAGCAGGTTGACGCCACTTGCGGGCGAGGTTGCGTTAGAAGATTGCGCGAATGCGCACTGTGTTACAAGGAGAATTATAAAAAGAACACGCATTACCAGCTTCATCGTCGTATTTCCGTTTGCGGGCCGTGTTCCACCTTCTCAAGCCCACTCTGCCACACAATACCGCGCCCCTTTCGCCTCTCACTATCGAAAATACTATCAAAACGTTACCAATGTAACGCGCGCGCAGCGTACCGCAGTTCTCGCATTCGACCTTTGACTTATGGGGACTTAACAGCTTCCGAAATGAACTCCGCCTCGACGATCTATTTTTTTATCAGACTGCTATGGCTGGCCACGCACAGCCATTTGCCATCCTGAAACACCCAAGTATCGGTGAAACGCCCGACATGCTCGAACGTCTTTCCGCCATAGGTGCCTTTTGTATGATATATTCCCGTCACTACAGCCGTGCCGGGATACGTCTCCGCTTTCATGGATTCGACATTGTAGATGCTGATTCGGAGCGTGGGGTCCGCCGATCCCGCCAGAAACTTACGCCGATCGATGACTGTTCCCTCGCCATCGGTATCGATGAATTTTTCCCCGATCATGCTTCCAATGGCGTGCGTGTCGTGGTTGAGCTGAGACTGTATCCACATACGCTCGAGCGCCAGCACGGCGGAACCCTCCGTGGACGAATTTGCACTGGGAGATTGCGCGAACGCACACATTGTTACCAAGAAACAGCACACAGCTTTTTTCATGAAAGCAATCCCATTACTGCTCCCCACATTTTCCAGCATTAGCATATAACACGATAGCGATGCTATTTTGTTTCAGCCATCGGAAACACTCTCGGGACATTACCGGCGTCATGGAGGACGATCCCATGAATTACTTACTATTGGCTTCCGTCTTTTGGGGGAGCTGTTTGCTGGAATACTCAGCCGCTTTACTGCCCTTCGTGTTTCTCGATCTTACTTGCGACTTTCACTCCGCTTAACCCGCTGACGTATTTGGAAACGCCGCGATAGAGCGATTCGGCGATGCGTTGCCGGTGCTCCGAGGTTTCGAGTTTGCGCTCGTCGGTTGGATTCGACACAAACGAAATCTCCGCCAGGATCGAAGGCATATTCGCTCCGATCAGCACAATGAACGGCGCCTTCTTCACCCCGCGATTGCGGATGCCGGCATTCGTCGGCGCCAGCCCTCCGTAGAGCGATCCCTGCACGTCGCCGGCGAACTCGCGCGACTCTTCGATTTTTTCTTTCAGCGCAATTTTCTTCACCAGATCTTGCAGTTCGTGGATCGATTTCTCCGATACCGCGTTTTCGCGCGCCGCAACTTCCAGCGCCTCCGGCGACGAAGTGAAATTTAAATAGTAAGTTTCGACGCCGCGCGCATCCGCATCGTGGCTGGAGTTGGCGTGGATCGAGATGAACAAATCCGCCCGCTCCCGGTTGGCAATCGCGGTGCGGGTTTCGAGCGGAATGAAGGTGTCGTCCTGGCGCGTGTAAACCACTTCCGCGCCCAGCCGCGATTCCAGCAAGCGCCCCAGCCGCTTGGCCACGTCGAGCACCACGTCTTTCTCCAGCAGCCCGTTCGGGCCGATCGTGCCCGTGTCATGCCCCCCGTGGCCGGCGTCAATCACGATCTTGCCAATCTTCAGCCCGAGCGCGCGAGTCAAAGACCGGTTGCCGGAGGCGGTGGGACGAGCCTCACGCGCCGCTTCACGAGATTCGAGATGGGGATCGAGACGAAGGTCCGCCGTGTCGGAAGCGGCGGCGGAGCGAGATTTTTTCCGGTGCAGAGATGATGCTGTAGGCGAAGATGACGACAATAACGATGACGGCGGATCCGAGTTCTCCGGCTTCGCCTCGCCGGCATCCGAGATGTTGGCCACATCGTCCGGCTTCATCTCAGGATGGACTTTTTTATGTTCAAGCTTAGCGGTCGCCGCCGGAACTTTGTCGTCTGCTCCATCGTCCGCCTTGACGATCGTCTTCGGAATCCTGTGGTCCGATCCTTTGACCGCGACCGTGGTCTTGATCACTCCGCTGCCCTTAGTTGACTTCGCGGCGTCCGGCGGTTTGGCATCGGCGCTGACATCTTCGGCGGAGACGGGGCAAGCCACGTCTCTACACGGTAAATCGGTTTCGGCGGGCGCCAGTTTCGCCATCGCGCCCGCATCTTTGCCCGATTCCTGCTGCGCCATCTGCCCATCGGATTTCGAATCTCCATTCGATGACGCCGCCGGCTCTGGCTCAACCGAGTCGTCGTCCGCATCCGCGGAGCTTGCCGCGCCTGGGTCCGAAGCGGAACCAGCTTTGGCGCTGCCGTCCATTTTGGAAATGTCCGCCTTGGCCGCCGGAGTCGTCCGGCTCTGCATCCCATGCGCGTCTTTCCCGTGAGCGTCTTTGCCGTGAACATCGATGATGAGCCGGTACGGGTCCGGCAGCAGAAAAGCGTCGTAGCTCGCCAGGTCGTCCACTTCCAGCACAATCCGCGTGCGCCCCGGCTGAAATTCCGCAACCCGAATTTTCTTCAGGAAGCCATCGTCCACGTCGAAGGTCTTGCCGACCAGCGTCGAAGCGAGTTTCGTGTCGCGCAGGTCGAAAAAAATCCGGTCCGGATTCGCGATGCGCTGCGAATCGAACTTCACTTCCTGCTCGATATCTATGGCGACGCGAGTATAGACGGGCGTGGACCAGTGGCGAACGCCAGTTACGCGCGGCAACGCGCTGCGCCGGACGCTGGCGTCATTTGCGGTTTCAACCACAGCGTCGGAATTGGAGTTGGAGTTGGCGGCGACGCCGGCACTGGCACTGGCTTTACCGCCAGTGCCGTTGGAAGACTTCTGCTTGCGCGCCGCCTTCTGCGCCGAGTGTTCCATTTCGTCAGCCTCGGCGTCAATTTCCTTCACTGCCGAGCGGGCATTCTCGGCCAGCCGGTTGCGCGGATAACGATGTAGAAAGTCTTGAAACGTCGTCCGTGCCTCTTCCGGATCGTTCAGATCGTCCTTGTAGATCTCGCCGATCGTAAACAGCGCATCGAAACGGTATTTACTGCCGGGATATTCCTTGCGCAGAAAGCGATATTGTTCGACGGCACCGCGCAGAATCTTGTTGTCGTCAAATCGCCGCCCCATCTCGACCATCAGTTCGGCGGTCGCCACCACGCTCGGGTCCGCCTTCGACGATGCGGGAGAGCCGAAGTACACGCGCCGGTACGAGTCGATCGCCCGCTGGTATTCGTGCCGCGTGCGCTCGCCCGCGGGACGCCCGTTCAGCGCCTCGCGCATGCGCTCTGCCTTGCTGAATTGCTGGCGGACCCAAGCGTCGTTGTGGTGGACGCGCGCCGATGCGGAAACCAGTGGCGGCAGCAACACGAGTAACAATGCTGCGCCAAGGCGAAAGACGCGCCCGCTTCGAGTTAGGGTCGTGGAAGCCTGGGTCTTCATGCTGCTATTGAATCATTGAGCCATTGAGTCATTGCATCATTGGGTCCAGTGGTTAATGGTTCAATACCTCAATGGCTCAATGATTCAATACTCTTCTTACTCCGTATTGCTGATGTGCAGCACACCGCGAGCGTCGCGCTGCACCCGGACCGCTTCGTGCGCCGGCGCGTCGTACGATGTTCCGTACGGCGTCCCGAACGGATTGCCGCTAACATTCAAGCCCGCTTCGCTGCCGCCACTCACCAAGCTCGTGATCCGGCGAACGTAGTCCTGCGTCTCCTTGAAATGCGGAACGCCCGCGCTTCGCGCCACCGCTCCCGCTCCCGCGTTATAAGCCGCCAAACTCAAGCGCACGTTGCCGCCGTAACTGTCCAACAGTTTCCGCAAATGCCGGACCCCGGCATCCACGTTTTCGATCGGGTTGAAAGGATTGGATACATTGAGCGACCGCGCCGTCGACGGCATCAACTGCATCAGCCCCATCGCGCCTTTGCGCGACACCGCATTAGGGTTGAAATTCGATTCCACCTTGACCACCGACCGCACCAGGCTCGGGTCCACATGGTGCCGCGCCGCCGCCTCGTCGATCGCCGCGTCGATCTCCTGCTGCGTAAAAGCGCGGTTCAGCGTCTGTTGCGTCCGCGCTCTGCCGTCGAGGTAGGTGTTGACTTCCGAAGCCGCCGAACGCGCCGCCCGCATCACCGCTCCGCTGGTCGGAACCGGCTTGAAGCGATGTTCGGTCGAACTCCAATAAACCAGCCGAGATCGCGCAGCCGTCGCAACCTCCGCCCTCGCAGCCGCGTCAGGCGCGTCCCCGTTGACGTAGATCTTCCGGCCGCTTTCGTCGGTAGTCGAAGTAATCGCCTGCGCTCGCGCCGGCAGCGCCGAAAACATCGTGGAAAGAAAGGAGGTCGCGGTCAAGCTGGCCATCAGCGCGATTTGCAGGCGTCTACGCATACGGGTACACATCGGCCAAAATCGGCCAAAGTAAAGGTCGGCCAAAAGGCACACTTACTCCCCGGCCTGCCTACCCGAACACCTGCCAGAGAATCCAAAACCAGAGTAGGTCGATTATAGGGTGAGCTGGATACCGGGGCAATCTATCCGAAGGGTGTAGAACCACTGGAGTAATCTACGCAAGTCACTGAAAGTAATTGAATTTGTGGCCGCTCGCCATCTCGTCGGCTAGCTTTCCCATATGTTCCCCAGTGCCCCCTGTGGCAAAGAGGCCTGAGACCGCCCCAGCCATCTACAATAATGATGAGGCGCACATCCATGAACGCCAAAGCTCTTCGCCAGCTCTTCGACCAAGTCCGCAAAAAGCGCCTCTCTCCCGACGAAGCCGTCGAGCGCCTCCGTCACCTGCCTTTTGAGGACCTCGGTTTTGCCAAGCTCGACCACCATCGCGCCCTCCGCCAAGGCATGCCCGAAGTGATCTTCGCCCAAGGCAAAACGCCCGCCCAGGTCGCCGAAATCTTCCGCCGCCTCGCAGCGCACGGCAGCAACGTGCTCGCCACCCGCGCCACCGAAGAACAATACGCCGCCGTAGCCGCCGCCGTTCCACTCGCGGAGTATCGTCCCATCGCGCGCGCCATCGCGCTCAAGCGCGACCGCAAAAAACACGGCAAGGGCGTGATCGTGGTCGTCTCGGCTGGAACCAGCGACATCCCGGTCGCCGAAGAAGCCGTCGTCACCGCCGAACTCATGGGCAACAACGTCCAGCACATCTACGACGTCGGCGTCGCCGGCATTCACCGCCTCCTCGCCCATCGCGGAGAGCTGGCCAAAGCCCGCGTCATCGTCGTCTGCGCCGGCATGGAAGGCGCTCTCCCCAGCGTCGTCGGCGGCCTCGTCGGAGTCCCCGTCATAGCCGTCCCCACCAGCGTTGGCTACGGCGCCGCCTTCGAAGGCCTCACCGCACTTCTGGGAATGATGAACTCCTGCGCCTCCAACGTCAGCGTAGTCAACATCGACAACGGCTTCGGCGCCGGCTACGTCGCCTCCCTCATCAACCGGCGATGACCATTTCCCAACCAATGGGTGGTGGAGAGACGGGCGTCCCCGCCCGTCCACCGCGCGATCCAACTTGTCATCCTGAGCGAAGCGAAATACCCCTGCATTTGAATGTGCACTGATTCCCTAGTACCGTGAACGCGTGATTGTTACTACGGTCGATCCATTTTTGTTGGTGGAGCGCCGGGCGTCTCCGCCCGGCGGGACGGGCGAGACGCCCGGCGCTCCACCGTATGACTTATCACGCGGTCACGGAACTAGTTCACCGTCTGCGTCAGCGAACCCGCACCAACCGCTCGGTCGGCGCTCGCACCGTCTTCTGCTGCTACAATCTTCCGGTTCGCCATCCTGGTCAAACTCTACAACTGAGGTGTCACCATGCCGGAAGCTTTGTCGCTCTCGAATCCCGCGCCGCTCACCGCTCTTACCGAAGACGAGATTCTCTTCCGCGACAGCGTCCGCCAGTTTGCCGACGACAAGATTCGTCCGCTGGCCAAAGAGATGGACGAAAAAGCTGTTTTCGATCACAGCCTGATCGACCAGTTCTTTCAACTAGGCCTGATGGGCATCGAGATTCCGGAGCAGTACGGCGGCGCCGGCGGCAAATTTTTTGACGCGATCCTGGCCGTCGAGGAACTTTCCCGCGCCGACGCCTCCGCCGGCGTAATCGTCGACGTGCAGAACACGCTCGTGGCCAATGCCATCCTGCGCTGGGCCACTCCCGACCAGAAGCAGCGTTACCTGCCCAAGATGGCGGCGGACACGGTGGGCGCATACGCCTTGAGCGAGGCGGCCTCGGGGTCGGACGCGTTCGCCTTGCAAACCAAGGCCGATGTCCATGTAAGTGGCAATGGCAACGACTTCATTCTTAACGGACGCAAGCTCTGGATCACCAATGGCAAGGAAGCTGGCCTGTTCATCGTGTTTGCCACCGTCGATGCGTCGAAGGGATACAAGGGGATTACGGCGTTTCTGATCGAGAAAGACTTCCCCGGTTTCACCGTCGGCAGAAAAGAAGACAAGCTCGGCATCCGCTCTTCGTCGACCTGCGAGCTGCTTCTCGAAGATTGCCGCGTGCCCCAGGAGAATGTGCTCGGCGAGGTCGGCAAGGGATACAAGATCGCGATCGAAACCCTGAACGAAGGCCGCATCGGAATCGGCGCGCAGATGCTGGGCGTGGCGCGCGGAGCGTGGGAATGCGCGGCCAAATACGCGCAGGAGCGCACCCAATTCGGCAAAACTATTTCGGAGTTTCAGGGGATCCAGTTCCAGATCGCGCAAATGGCCACCGAAATCGAGGCGGCCCGTCTGATGGTTTATAACGCCGCCCGCATGAAAGACGCGGGCGTGAATTTCGTGAAAGAAGCTGCCATGGCCAAGCTCTTCACCTCGCAAGTGGCCGAGCGCGTCACCTCGCTGGCCATCGAAGTTTACGGCGGCTACGGTTTTACAAAAGATTATCCCGTCGAAAAATATTGGCGCGACGCCAAGATCGGAAAAATCTACGAAGGCACCTCGAACATGCAGCTGGCGACCATCGCAAAGCTGGTGATGTCCAAGTAAGAACCTCAACCATAGGGGGCACGACGGTACACAAAGAAAAAATCACCGGCGCTAACGAGGTGAGAATCGCAAATGACTGAAGTGTGTTTCATAAATCGGTTTTGGGAAGGGCACGAGTTCACTCGTGCCGTTTGGGCCCAAAAATATTAGGGCTTTAGCCCCTGAGGGCCACCTCCTTCAACCCAAACGGTATTTATGAAATACGCTTTACTCTGCGATCCTCCGTGGTTATCGGCTTCTGAAGTGAGCCAATCCCGCGACGGGACAGAGATTCGCCCAGTCCGCTATCATCGTTGCGATGGGCTTGGATGTCACGAGCCTCGCTGCCAACACGCATGGCCACTTTTCTCCCAGATACGCTGTCTGCGGCGGATGATTTAGCGGACGCTGATGCCGCGCCAATCTCTCGCGAAACCGCTTGCCGGCTGCTGCAATCGGACGACGCCATGCTTTCTTCCCTGCTCCGCGCGGCGCAACTTGCCCGCGCGCGATTCAAGCCTGGAGTCGTCACCTATTCCCGCAAGGTGTTTCTTCCCCTGACAAATCTTTGCCGCGACTACTGCAGCTATTGCACCTTCCGCCGCGATCCCGGCGAGCCCGGCGCGCACACCATGACGCCCGACGAAGTGATGGAAGTCGTGCGGGCGGGCGAGCGCATGGGATGCACCGAAGCGCTTTTCAGTTTGGGCGACAAGCCGGAGCTTCTTTTCCCCGAGATGCGCGAAACGCTGCGCCGCTTCGGAGTCAAATCCACGCTGCATTATCTGGAAGCGATGTGCGAGAAAGTGTTGCGCGAATCGACCCTGCTGCCGCATCCCAATCCCGGACTGTTGAGTGCGGAATGGCTGGAGCGCCTGTCGCGCGTGGCTCCAAGCATCGGGCTCATGCTGGAAACGACCAGTGCGCGGCTGCTGGCGAAAGGCGCTGCGAGCGTTCATGTGCACGACAACGCTCCCGACAAGGCCCCGGCGAAACGTCTGCGCGTAATTGAAGATGCGGGGCGGCGCAAAATTCCTTTTACCACGGGAATTCTGATCGGGATCGGCGAGACGCTGGTAGAGCGCGTGGATTCGCTGGTCGCGATCCGCGATTTGCATGAGCGGTACGGCCACATCCAGGAAGTGATCGTGCAAAACTTCCGCGCCAAGAGCGGCACGCCGATGGCGCACTGTCCCGAACCCGGCCGCGCGGAAATGCTGCGCACACTGGCCGTGGCACGCCTGCTGATGCCGCAGATGAATATCCAAGCCCCGCCGAATCTCTCCGATCCGCATTATGCCGATCTGCTCGATGGCGGCATCAACGACTGGGGCGGAGTTTCACCGCTGACGCCGGATTTCATCAATCCGGAAAATCCCTGGCCGCATCTCGAAGATTTGCGGCAGCGGACCGAGGCGAAAGGATTCGAGTTGCGCCAGAGGTTACCGGTTTATCCTGAATTCACGGAGCAAGCAGCGGCTCACAGCGACTTACTGGCCGAGCGCCTCAGCGCCGCCGCGGACGCCGATGGCTACGCTCGGAGGGCGGCATGATCGCAGTTCTGACTGGCGGCACCGGCGGCGCAAAGTTCGTGGATGGACTTCGGCAAATCGTTCGTCCAGAAGAATTGACCATCGTCGTAAATACCGGCGACGATTTGCTGTGGTGGGGCTTGTACGTTGCGCCCGATCTCGATTCCATCGCTTACATGCTGGCCGGTAAACTGAGCCAGGAGCGCGGCTGGGGCGTGAAGGGCGACACTTTTTTTTGCCTGACTGCCATGGGGCAACTGGGACAACCGACGTGGCTTCACACCGGAGATCGCGACCTGGCCACGCACATATTTCGCACCAAGCTGCTGGCCGACGGCAAGACGCTCAGCGAAGCCACGGCTGAGATCGCGGCCAGGCTCGGAGTCAAGGCGCGCATCCTGCCGATGAGCGATTCGCGCGTCGAGACGCGGATCTTGACGCCGGTGGGCGAATTGAGCTTCGAAGAATATTTCGTCCAGCGCTGGTATCAGGACCCCGTCGAATCGGTGCGGTTCGCCGGCGCGCCGGAAGCCACGCCAGCGCCGGGAGTGGTCGAAGCTATCCGCTCGGCGGATCTTGTGCTGCTCGCGCCAAGCAATCCGGTGACCAGCATCGCGCCGATTCTCGCCGTTCCCGGAATTCGCGAAGCTCTGCGCGAAAGCCGCGCCCGCATTGTGGCCGTGAGCCCTATTGTGGGAGGCGCCGCGGTCACTGGGCCCGCCGGAATACTTATGGCCGCGCAAGGCTTCGCCGTTTCGATCGCTGGCGTTGCCGATTTCTATCGCGACTTCCTCGATCTGCTGGTGGCCGATTCCGCGGACGCTCCGGTTGCCGAACAGTTGCGTAAGACGGGCATGAGCGTGCATTGCACTCCAACCATCATGCGAAATAATGAAGACAGAATCGCGCTGGCCAAGAGCGTCCTGGGCGCGGCAATGCAAACTCCGTCGGCTTTGGCCCCGTTGGAGCCCGCATGATTCTGGTCCCGGTAAAACACCTTGCCGACGCCAAGCAGCGGCTATCTTCCATTCTGAGTCCGGAAGAACGTTTCGCGCTGGCGCAGGCCATGTGCGAGGACGTGTTGCAAGCTCTGGCGCGTTGGCGAAATCATCCTCTCGTTGCCGTAGTGACGAGCGATTCGTGGGCGCGCGATTTGGCAGAGCGTTTCAATTTCGAGGTCATTACCGACGACAACTCCGGAGAGACCGGCGCTATCGAAATGGCAACGGCGGTTTGCCGAGAGCGCGGAGCCATCAACACGTTGGTCGTACCGGCGGATATTCCTTTGCTCGACAGCGCGGAACTGCAAGAGATCGTGGACAACGCTCCTGCGGGTGGCGCGGTGCTGGTGCCGGACGCGGCGGGACGCGGCACGAACGCAGTCTGGCGCGCTCCCAGCGACTTGTTCCCGCTGCGCTTCGGCAACGACAGCTTCTTGCCGCACCTGGCAGCGGCGAAGGCAACCGGCCTGCCTTGCGTTGTGCTCGAATTGCCGGGGATTGCGCGCGATGTCGATCGTCCCGAAGATCTCCGCGAACTCGCCAACGCCAGCGGAGACCGGCGCTCGCAGAAGCTGGTGCGAAGCTGGAACCTCGGCAGACGGAATTAGGCCCAGCCGACCGTGATGCGAGTAAATTTCGTATGATCGAAGAGGGGACGACGTGATCGAAAACACGGTCGAGAAGGTTCAGGCCATTGGTTTTGTCGAGGCGGTTCGCCACCACGCAGAAGACGACTTCTGGGGTGGAGAAGAAGCGTGCATCCGTCTCACGGAGCAGTTCACGGATGAATCGCTTCAGGGCATAACCGGCTTTTCGCATGTCGAAGTCCTATATCTTTTTCATGAGGTCCAACCATCAAGAATTGTCCCCGGTGCGCGTCACCCAAGAAATAACCATGAGTGGCCGTCCGTCGGCATTTTTGCGCAGCGGGGCAAAAACCGGCCCAATCGCATCGGGAGCACGATCTGCCAGGTGGTCCGAGTCGAAGGCACTAAGCTGTTTGTCTCCGAACTCGACGCGATCGACGGAACGCCGGTGCTCGATATCAAGCCGGTCATGGTCGAGTTCCTCCCGCGGCAAGAAGTTCGCCAACCGGCGTGGTCACACGAGATCATGCGCCATTATTGGATGCCGAAACGGTGAATGCGCCTGGTGAAATTCGCATCCTTCCGCTCGCCGTCAGCGGAGAAATCCGCGTTGGAGAATCGCTCGGTGCGCGTTTGCTGGCGGCGGCGCAAAACCTGGGGCTGGAGTTTCAAAAGGGCGATATCCTGGTAGTAAAGCACAAAGTTGTTTCCAAGGCGGAAGGCGCGCTGGTCGCGCTCGATGAGATCCGGCCCTCGGCGGCTTCGCGGGCTTGGGCGCGGCGCTACGGGCTCGATGCGCGCGTCCGTGAATTGGCGCTGCGCGAGGGCCGGCGAATCGTGCGGCGTAAGCGCAATGTGCTGATCACCGAAACGAAGCACGGATTGATTTGCGCGAACAGCGGCGTCGATGTATCGAACGTGGATGGCGGGCGTCATGCCGTGTTGCTGCCGGCGGATCCGGACCGTTCCGCGGCGAAGTTGCGGCGCGAGTTGAAAAAGCAGCTGGGTATCGAGATCGCGGTCATCGTCAGCGATAGTTTCGGGCGTCCGTGGCGCGTAGGATTGACGGAGGTGGCGCTGGGCGTCGCCGGGATGCGTCCGCTGGCCGACTACCGTGGACGCCGCGATCCGCACGGCTACTCGCTGCACTCGACCGTGGAAGCGGTTGCCGACGAACTGGCATGCGCGGCGGGACTGGTGTGCGGCAAGCTGGCGGGCACTCCGGCGTGTATCATTCGCGGCTATTCGTATTGCCGCGAGAACGCCCGCGAAACCCGCCGAGGAAAAGATGGGGCGCGGGCATTGATTCGGCCCGCGGACAAAGATCTTTTTCGGTAAGTGCTTTTCGATAGGAGAACGTTATGGCATTGCAAACTTCAGAACTCGAGCAATTCCCCGCACTGACATGGGAAGAGATCGCGCCCCAATCATCGGCCGCGATTCGCGGCGCCCTGGAGCGCGTGCTGGAAACGCAGGACGGAGCCTGTCTGACGGATGGCGAACGCCACGCTTTGGCGAACTGCGACGGGCCAAACTGTAATGACGCGGATTTGCTCGCGCTGCTGGTCGCCGCGGATTCACTGCGCCGCGAACTGGCCGGCAACATCGTCACCTACGTGGTGAACCGAAACATCAATTTCACCAACGTATGTTTCGTGGGCTGCAAGTTTTGCGCCTTCGCCCGCGGCCCGCGCGCCGCCGACACCTATTTCCATTCGCCCGAAGACGTGGCCCGCAAAGCGAAAGAAGCCTGGGATGTGGGCGCGACCGAAGTCTGCATTCAAGGCGGCCTGCCGCGCGACTTGCCCCCGTTTTATTATCGCGACATTCTGCGCGCTGTAAAAAAAGCCGTGCCCAATATGCATATCCACGCCTTTTCTCCCATGGAAATTGTCTACGGCGTGCAGTTGACCGGCATGAAGCTGCGTGACTATCTCACGATGCTGCGCGATAACGGACTCGACACGCTGCCGGGCACAGCGGCTGAGGTTTTAGACGACGAAGTGCGCCATGTGCTTTCGCGCAATAAAGTAACGGTAGCGCAATGGCAAGAGGTCATCCGCACTGCGCACACCTGTGGCATTCCGAGCACTTCGACGCTGATGTACGGCCACAGCGAAACGCCCGGCCACTGGGTGCGCCAGTTGTCTTTGTTCCGCCAGATACAGTCTGAGACCGGCGGCTTCACCGAGTTCGTGCCGCTGGGTTTTATTCACCAGAACACGCTCTTGTTCCAGCAGGGCCTGGCGCGCACCGGGCCTACGTTCGCCGAACACCTCAAGGTCCATGCGCTGGCCAGAATCCTGCTCGCCGGATCAATTTGTAACATCCAGGTCTCGTGGGTAAAGATGGAGCGCAAACTTTCGCAACTCTGCCTGCAAGCCGGCGCCAACGACTACGGCGGAACGCTGATGGAAGAAAGCATCTCGCGCGAGGCTGGATCGACCGCCGGCGAATACATGAGTCCCGAAGATTTTCAGGCGCGGATTCTGGAGATAGGCCGCATTCCGGCGGAGCGCAATACAAAATATTCGCACATAAAAATCAAGCTGCCGCCAGTGGAGGGACGGGCGTCCTCGCCCGTCCGCGTAGGGACAGCCGCCCCCGGCTGGCCAGCCGAGCAAAGCTCGGCGATTGCCGAGATTGTAAAACTCGCATGATAACCCAGATGAACCGAGCCATCGCCATCCTCGGAGGCACCGGCCCGGAGGGCACGGGCCTCGCTCTGCGCTGGGCGCGAGCGGGAGAAACCGTCATCATCGGCTCGCGCGATGCCGCCCGCGCCCAGCAAGCGGCAGAGTCGATTCGCCAGTGCGTGGGCGCAACTGCTCAAGTTTCAGGCATGGAAAATTCCGCAGCCTGCGCGGCCACCGATCTGCTGGTGCTCACCGTGCCCTTCGCAGGACAGGCCGCGCTGCTGAAGCAGTTACACACCGCTATTCGTCCGGGCAGCGTGTTGATCGATGCCACCGTCCCGCTCGCCGCGAGCGTCGGCGGACGCCTCACCCGCACTCTCGGCGTCTGGCAAGGCTCGGCGGCGCAGCAGGCGGCGGAGCTTGTTCCCAAGGGCGTTTCCGTCGCCGCCGCATTTCAAAACGTTTCCGCGGAAGCGCTCAATGGCAACATCGACGGCAATGTCGATTGCGACGTCATCGTATGCAGCGACGATCCCAACGCCACGCAGGTTGCCATGGAACTCTCGGCAAAAATCCCCGGCGCGCGCGCCCTCGACGGCGGGAAACTGGAGAACGCGCGCATCGTCGAGCAAATCACCGCGCTCCTCATCGGCCTCAGCATCCGCCACAAAGGCCACGCCGGAATCCGCATCACAGGGTTGCCCGACGCCGCGTACAAAACGGGCCTGGTTAAGCGATAGCGCAATACGGTCCAATTGTGTTTAACTTTTTAGTCGTCCGCAAAATTCACTTCAAAGTTCACTTCTAGCCGAGGAGCATCATGCGTAACAAACTGTTTTCGTTCTTGTTCTGCTTTCTGCTGTTAGTCGTTTCCAGCGCCTTCGCCAAACGCGCCTTCACCATCGAAGACCTTTACCGCGTTCACGGAATCGCAGACATGCACCTATCTCCCGACGGCAAGACCGTCGTGTTCGCCATGAGCACATCCGATCTGGCGAAGGCCAAGCGCATTCAGCACATCTGGTTGATGGACGCCGACGGCAAAAACGCGCGCCAGTTCACCTTCGGCGAAAAGGGAGAATCCTCGCCCATCTTCTCTCCCGACGGCAAGTCGATCGCCTTCATCGGCTCGCGCGATGACAATGACAACGCCAATCTCTACGTCATCCCCGTCAGCGGCGGCGAAGCCCGCCAGCTCACCAGCATTTCCACCGGAGTCTCCGACCCGCTCTGGTCTCCCGACGGCAAGTGGATCGCCTTCTCCAGCGACGTCTATCCCGAATGCAACGCCGACGACGCCTGCAACAAAAAGATCGAGCAGCGCTGGACCAAAGGCCCGCTCCACGCCCACATGGCCGACGCCCTGCTCTACCGCCATTGGACCGAATGGAAAGACGGCAAGCGCACTCACATCCTTCTCGCCGACGCCGCCACCGGCGCCGTGCGCGACCTCACGCCCGGCGATTTCGATTCGCCTCCCTTCCAGCTCGGCGGCGCTTTGCAATACGATTTCTCGCCCGACAGCTCCGAACTAGCCTTCGACTCCAATCACGACCGCGACCAGGCTTCCTCCACCAATAGCGACGTCTGGATCGTCCCGGTTAATAGTATGGGGACGGGCAGTGTGGGGGTGGGCGACTCGCCCGCCCAACCCAAGAACATCACCGCCTCAAATCCCGCCTTCGACGGCCATCCCAAATACTCGCCCGACGGGAAATTCATCGCCTATCAAATGCAAAAGCAGCCCGGCTATGAATCCGATCTTTTTCGCTTGGCCGTCTATGATCGCTCCACCGGCACATCGCGCGTGCTCACCGAGTCCTTCCGTAACTGGGTCGGCGATTTCCAATGGGCTGCGGATTCGAAGTCTCTCTACTTCAGCACTCAGGTCGAAGGCGACACTCCTATCTTCCGTGTAACTCTCGACTCTAACTCGATCCAACAAGTGTTATTAGACCGCACCATCGACTCTTACGAACTCTCGCCCGACAATCGCCGCATCCTTTACGCGCACCGTACTGTGGCCGATCCCGTGGAATTATTTGCGGTCGACTTAGCCGGCGGCAAAGCCTCCACGCCGCAGCGCCTCTCGCAATTCAACGACTCGCTCGCCAATGAAGTCGATCTCCGTCCCGCCGAGCGCCTATGGGTCAAGGGAGCCGACGGCGCGAAGATCGAAGTCTTCATCGTCAAGCCCCACGACTTCGATCCTTCCAAGAAATATCCGCTCATCCTCAACGTCCACGGCGGCCCGCAGTTTCAATGGGAGGATTCTTTCCGTGGCGACTGGCAGGTCTATCCCGGCGCCGGCTATGTCGTCGCCTTCGCCAATCCCCATGGTTCCACCGGCTACGGCCAGGATTTCACCGCGGAAATTTCCGGAGACCATGGCGGCAAAGTTTTCGACGACCTTATGAAAGTCACCGACGAGCTGGCCAAGCTCCCTTACGTCGATCCCAACCGCATGGGCGCCATGGGCTGGTCTTACGGCGGTTACATGATGGATTGGTTCGAGGGCCACACCACTCGTTTCAAGGCCATAGCTTCCATGATGGGTATCTTCGATCTACGCTCCATGTACGGCGCGACCGAAGAGTTATGGTTCCCTAAGTGGGATTACAAAGGTCAGCCCTGGAACTCCGATCAGTACGAAAAGTTTTCTCCATCTTACTTCGTGAAAAATTTCAAGACGCCCTGCCTCGTCATCAACGGCGAACGCGACTATCGCGTCCCCTACACCCAGGGC
>Ga0326728_10004755_pt1 | contig 39543 bp, 32 predicted proteins | sample MB3enrmetagenome_FD_207602 | JGI IMG/M metagenome (GOLD analysis project Ga0326728, IMG submission 207602) | Lab enriched peat soil microbial communities from McLean, Ithaca, NY, United States - MB31MN | ecosystem: Environmental > Terrestrial > Soil > Wetlands > Peat | place: USA: New York... | reverse complement strand
AAATGAGGGCCATCGAGAATGCCTGGATAAAGATAATTTTCCGCAAGCGGTCGAAGGTGGTAATCAGGAGGTAAACCAGCACCCATGCGATGTAAACCTTGGAAAAGTCCATGGTGTGGTTAAGCGCGCCGCCTATCCAGATGGGAGACAGAAATGCTCCCAGGTAGAGCAGTCCGATCATAACCAGGAGGAGTGTTGCCTCCTTGGGCAAATCCTTGTAAGTGCGCTTGGTTTTACCAATGCTGTTGAAGAGGCCATACATGGCCATGATGGCTGTGATCTTGCCAAACGGGATGTATCCGGCACCGGGAACATAGTCTTCCGGGCGGGCGCAATACACCACGAAGAAAGCGCAGAGCCAAAAGAACGCTCCCTTAGTCGGGTCCGAGACTCGGAAGGAGGTCCGCCTTCCCGAGACTTCCGCCGGTTCTAGGCTGCCGTGATCGCCGATGGCCACAAATTCCTCTTTTTCTCTTTCTGTCCTAAGCTTTGTTTTCCCGGTCAGCGCGCCTCAATCACGCGCGCCGTCAAAGATTTCTTATCCGCAACCGACTGCAAGACTTCGCTGAAGCGCTCACCGATCGCCGGCCAGCCGTAAGCGGCGGCGGTCTGGGCAGCGGCCTTTTCGTAACGGCGGCGCAGTACGGGATCGCGCAACAGCATGACAACCGCCTGGGCGAAGGAGCGGGCATCGTCGGCCAGAACAATATCGCGGCCGTGATGAACATCCAATCCTTCAGCGCCGACGGTGGTGGAGACAACGGCCTTGGCGGTGGCCATGGCCTCGTAGATCTTCAGACGCGTTCCGCCGCCGATGCGTAAGGGCACGATCACTACGGCGGACTGGTACAGGTGCTCGACGACCGAGGGCACGCGGCCGGTCACTTCGATCGAGTCCTCGATCGAGGCCCACTTCTGAACGCGGCGGCCGGGATCGCGTCCGACGATGCGAAATCGCGCCTGTGGAACTTCGGCCTTGATGGAAGGCCAGACTTCGCCGCAAAAATATTCGACGCCATCGACGTTCGGCTCCCAGTCCATGGCGCCGACGAAAGTAATGAGGGGGGCCGGTACGGCCGCCGCGGGATCCGGGCGATACTCGGCGAGATCGACTCCGGTGGGGACGACGGTGACGCGGTCTGCATCCACCCACTGGGTCATGAGAGAGCGGTCGTTTTCGGAGACGGCGATCACATGCTGGAACTTGCAGACTGCGGCGCGCTCGTAGCGGAGCATCTTGCGGAATTCCCGGCGGTACATCAACTTTTTTGCTGGATTGCCCGCAGTGGAGACATGGCGGCGCCAGATTTCACTTTCCACGTTGTGCTGAAAGAGCACGCTGGGAATGCTGAGGCTTCCTGGGAAGTTGACCGCAGCATCCAGGAAATCGCAGACGGCGACATCGAAGCGCCGCTCGCGAAACCAGGCCTGGATTTGCTTCTGGACTTTAGCGTGAGCGAAGCGGCTGACCGCGTAGGGCGGCTGGGCACGGAGATGCGCGAGATAGTCGAGACCGCGCGCCGCTCCCGAGAGTTCGCGCTTGCCGGTACAGAGGGCCACAGCGCCGGGCAACTGGCGCTGCAACTCGCGCTCGTAGCCGGGGTCGGGCGTTCCTCCATAGTAGGAGAAAAACGTAAGCTGATGCCGCGCGGACAAAAATCGCAGGACGTGATACGTGCGGATATTGCCGCCGTTCTGGACGGGAAGGAGCTTATCGGCTTTGACCCAGAGAATTCTCATGCCGGTTCAGCGCAGCCAAACTGCCTTTCTGCCCGTGACAAAGTTGATGAAAGCGACCACGGCGGCGCCATTGAGCACGACGAAAGTGCGCGCGGGATCGGCAATGCGCGCGAGCGGGCCGATCTTGAGTTCCGCGAGCGCGGCCAGACTCAGCGCGTAAAACGCCAACTGCGCCGCGAGCGCCGCGCGATAAAACGGCAGCGGCAGGAAAATCGAGGCGAGCAAGAGCGCCAACAAAGCGAAGGGAACGGCCAAGCGCGAGAGCTTGTGGCTCACGAATTCAAATCGAATCGCGTTTTTGGAGCCGAGCAACCATGGAGCAAGTTGCAAGAGCTGGTAGTTGCCGCTCAAGGTGCGCACCTTGCGGGAAAACTCGCGGTCTCCACCCAAATCGGGCGTGTCCCAAGCGCGGGCGCGGGAATCGAAGACGACGCGGGATCCCTGGCGCACAACCTGCATCGGCAAGAGAACGTCGTCCAGGATCGTGCCCGCTGGCAAGGGAGCGAGCAAGATGCGGCGGGCGCAGTAAATCGCGCCGGTCGCGCCGACGACGGAACCGGAGGCGGACTCCAGTTCACGAATCTTCTTTTCGATGCGCCAGTACAACCCCATTCCCTTCCCAGTCTCTCCGTCCGCAGGATCGCCGAGCATCAGTTCGCCGCTGGCGGCGCCCACATCGGGGTCGGCGAAATTCTCGACCAGCCGGCGCAGGGCGCCGGTTTCGATGTGCTGGCGCGCGTCGGTAAAGAGCAGCACTTCGCCGGATGCCAGTCCGATCGCGTCATTGAGGCCGGCGGCTTTGCCCTGGGACGCCGGCCTCAGCAGAGTTTGCACCCTCGGCTGCGCGCCGATTCGCAAACCGGGATCGCGCGCGTAACCGGCGAGGATCTCGGGTGTGCGATCGCTGGAGCCGTCGGAGACGACGACCACGTCCAGTTTCTCCTGGGGATAGTCGAGCGTCAGCAGGTTGTCGAGCTTGCGAGCCACGACAGCTTCCTCATTGCGCACGACCATCACGGCCGAGACCGAAGGCAGAGCGAAACCGCGGCGCACCGGACGCGGCGACCACCGGCTGCGCAGCCACAACCACGCGGGATAGCCCAGATAGGAGTAGCCAGCCAGCGCAGCCGCAATCCAGAAGACGTATTTCATCTTCATTGCGCACCCCGGCGCAAGAGGACCGTCTTCACCGTCTGGAACATGATCAGCAAATCCAGACCAAACGACGCGTTCTTGATGTAGAACAGGTCGTACTGAAGTTTTTCGCGCGCATCTTCGATGGTGCTGCCGTACTTGTAGCGGACCTGCGCCCACCCGGTGATGCCGGGCCGCACCATGTGGCGGACCCCGTAGAAGGGGATCTCTTGGGAAAGCCACTCGATGAATTCCGGGCGCTCGGGACGGGGGCCGACGAATGCCATATCGCCCTTGAGCACACACCACAACTGGGGAATCTCGTCGAGACGAGTGGTGCGAAGAAACCTGCCTACGCGCGTAACGCGGGGATCGTTATTGGCCGCCCACTGCGGGCCGTTGGCGGATTCGGCGTCATGGCGCATGGTGCGGAATTTCACCACCTTGAAGATGCGTCCGCCCTTGCCCACGCGTGCCTGGGTATAGAACACGGGCCCCTCGGAATCGAGGCGGACGGCAAGCATGATCAGCGGGATCAATGGCAAAGTGAGGATGAGAGCGACTAGCGAGATGGCCACCGAGACCACGCGGCGAGTAAGGATAAAGCTGGCGCTGCGGCGAAAGCCCTGGCCAAACACCATCCAACTGGGATAGAGATTCTCGACCTCGATCTTGCCCGACATTTTTTCCAGCCAGGAGGTGGCTTCCTCGATCTTGACTCCCTTCATGCGGAGTTCGAGAAGTTCGGGCATGGGCATGGCTCCGCGGCGATCGGGCATGGCCACAATGACGCGATGGACCTTTTGCTTGATAACGACTTCCATCAGGTGTGCGGCGACGGACTCGCGGGTGATCGCGCCTTCGATCTTGCCCGTCCAACTGGCGATCTCGACGCCGATTTCAGGGTCCTGGCGCAGACCCTGCACCAGGCGCTGCGCGCGTTCGCCGGTGCCCAGGACGTAGATGCGCTCGACCAGAATCGGCAACTGGACGAGCCAGGTAAAGCCGATCCGCCATCCGAACAAAGCCACGGTAAGGATGATGAGGCCGATCGCCGAAGAACCGCTCCCTAACAAGTAATTCGGACGCACGTAGGAAACGGCGGCCAGGATGAAAGCCAACACGCCGGGAACCATGAGCAAACGGAAATAAAGCTCACCCTTGGCATGGAGGCGGGCGGTGTCGTAGAGATCGAGCCCGTACGAACACAGCAAAGCGAGCGCCGTTACCGCGAAGATTTTGAGGTAGCCGCCTTCGTAGTTGAGCACCAGGTAACTGTCTTCACGAAGTTGGAACACGGCCCCGAGCAGGAACGAGGACCAGACAATCAGGGCCTCGCCGAGCAGCAGGACCAGCGTGCGAACTGGGTAATAGACATTGAAGAGCCGGATCAACGGGGCCTCGGTTCGTCTTCATCTTCAAGTTCAGGCTTGGCCGTTGACGGCCTCGCCCTCATAGTACTTCGACTGTAAAAGCTTTCCCGACAAAGCGCCGTTCAATACCACACCGAGCAGCAGCTTGTCGGGGAATTCTTCGCGGGCGCGCCGGGCCAAATCGGAAGGCGTCACATTGGAACGCACTACGATGAGGACGCCGTCGCAGGCGCCGGCAACCAGGGTCGCATCCGACACGGGAACCACGGGTGATGAATCGAGAACGATCCAATCGAACAAGGACTCGACGCGCTGCAGCAAGAGCTTCAGACGGCCGTTGGCGAGCAGTTCCGCGGCGCTCGGAACGGGCCGGCCGGCGGGCAGGAAGAACAGGTTTTCCATGGGGCCGCGTTGCAGCCCAGCGAACTCGTCCGCTTCGCCCAACAAGTATTCGGCCAAGCCGGGGGACTGGGCGGCCCCGAGATGGCGGTGCAGGCCGGGGTTGCGCAGATCGGCGTCGATCAAAAGGACGCGGCGTCCGTGCTGCCGCACCAGGACCTGGGCAAGATTGGCCGCCACGAAAGACTTCCCTTCCTTGGGCAGCGCGCTGGTGATCAAGATACGTTTCAGCGGCATCTTCTCGCGAATCTGGTAGAGGCGGGAGCGCAGAGTGCGGAACTCTTCCGCCCCAGCGCGGCTGTCGTCATCCTGGAAAAAGAGCATGGTGCGCGCATCCGGGTTCCATTCGGTCAGGGGGCAGCGGGCGATAAGCGCCTCGTAACTCAACCCGGAGGCCATGGTTGGCATCACGGTGGCCCCGGCGGGTTGCAGCGAAGGCATAGTTTCGCGTTGCCCTTCAGTCCGATCAAGAGTGGGTTCGACGTGCGTCCCCGTGGCGGTTGCTCTTTCCTGCTCGGCGCGTTTCAAAGCGTCATGGATGCGGCTCATAGTTTCCTTTCCTTGGGGAGATCTTGTGGTCCGGATTGGCGAAGCCGGCCGGCCAGAGTCGCCAAGCTGTGTAAGGCTTCGACCAAATCGAATTTGTCGGAGGACGGAGGCGCCGGAGCAATCATGGCTGCGGCGGCGTTGCCCTCGGTCAAATCGAAATCGCGGGCGACGGAATCGACGACGTCGGCCGAGACCGTTTTCTTCTGATCGACGAACGCGCTGACCAGACAGTGCTCGCAGAGCAGGTTGACGATGCGCGGAACGCCCAGCGCGTAACGGAAAATGGCGGTGCAGGCGCCGGCGTCGAAAATCTCGCCGCCGTTCGAACCCGCAATGCGCAGGCGCTGGCCGATATAAGACCTGGTTTCCTCGAGATTGAAAGGATGGGTCTTGGCGCGCAGCGTCAAGCGCTGACGCAACTGGCGCAACTGCGGCTGCTTCAGGCGCTGTTCGAGTTCGGGCTGTCCCACCAGCACGATCTGCAAGAGCTTCTCGGTGAAGGTCTCGAGATTGGTCATCATGCGGATTTCTTCGAGCACTTCGTCGGAGAGGTTTTGCGCCTCGTCGACGACCAGCACCGCCGTCTCCCCGGCGCGATAGCGATCGAGCAGCCAGTTGTAGAGGCGCTGCAAGATCTGGCTCTTGGACTGGCTTTCGCAGGGAATGCCGAAATCGGCCATCATGTAATCGAGGAGCTGGGGCGCGTCCATGCGCGAGTTGAAGATGAAGGCGGTCGCCACCTGTTGCAGGCGCAGCCATTCCATCAATTTATTGATCAGCGTGGTTTTGCCCGTGCCCACCTCGCCGGTCAGCAAGACGAAGCCCTTGCGGCTTTGTATGCCATAGGTGAGGCAGGCCAGCGCTTCTTCCGTGTGCCGCGTGAGAAACAGGTAACGCGGGTCGGGATTGACGTTGAACGGGTTGGCGCGAAGTCCAAAAAATTCCTTATACATAAGCTTGCGCTAGACCTCGACCTTCTCGCGATCTTTTGGCAAAGGCGGACTGGCGCGGCCCCAGAAGCGGCGGCGGGCACTACCAGTGCCGTTGGCGGCGTCCTCGTCGTCCCCACCCAGCCAGGGCACGGACATCAGCAGGGGCAGATCCATAATGGCGACAACATCTTTCTCGGTGCGGATCGACTTGTCGCTAAATTCCAAAACCACAGCGATGAGCAGACCGAGCCCGAGGCCGGCGCCCAGGCCACCGGCGGCCAAAATCGGGCGGTTGGGGAAACTGGGAGCGTCCGGCACGTCCGCCGCCGACAGAATGTGCATCTGTTCGCCCTCCTGCTGGTTCTCCATGCTGGTGCCCAGTTCGGCAGAGGTTTTCTTGGCCAGCAGGTCCCTGTAGGAAGCTTGGGCGTTATCGTTGTCGCGGGTCAGCAGCTTGTATTGCTCCTCGACGCCCGGGCTCATGGCAGTGCGGTTCTGGTAGACGTTAATCGCGCTTTGCAGCCTTTTCTGGTCGACGGTGGCCTGCTCGATCAAGCTCTGGTACTGGTGAATCTGCAAACGGAGCTGGCGAATTTCAGGCGGTTCGGCGGCGCTGGCCTTGGCGCTGCTGTCAGTGGAATTGGCGGCTGCGGCGTTGACCTCTTTCAGCTTCTTCTCCACCTCGGCGATGTCGGCCTTGGTTTTGATCACGTCGGGGTGATCGTCGGTATAGCGCGCCTGCAGTTGCAGCAATTGCGCCTGCAGTTGGGTCAATTCTTGTTCGAGGGTCTGCGGGTTGGTAGTGGACAGCGAACTCTTCCAGGCGGCAATTTGCTGCGCCAGCATGCTTTCGGTGTAGGCCTTATCCTGTTGGGCGCGGCCCAAGGTCTGGGTGGTGGCATCGAGTTGCGAGTTCAACGACATCAAAATTTTCATGTTGTTGTCAACGTCGGTCGGCAACTGACCCATGTATTGTTTTTTGAAGGCGGCAAGTTTTGCGTCCTGCTCGTCCAGGGCGCGCTTGGCGTCTTCGAGCTGGCGGCTGAGGAAAGCGGTGGTGTCCTTGGCGATATCCCCGCGCTCCTTCAGGTTTTCATCGACGATCTGATCGGTCAAAGCATTGCAAATTTTTTGGGCGCGGACGGCATCGCTGTCGGTGTAGGTAACGTTGAAGCCGGGTACCGGCTCGTCGGTGGCGTGCAGCTTCGTCTTCCGGGAAGCCATTCCAGCCTGCTCCATCGAGGTGATCACCGGCTGGACCTGCATATTTTGCTGTATGTCGCCGATGAGCTTGCCTTCTTCATCGGGCTTGACCAGCGCCAGGTTGTGGATCATGGGACGCAGGCGGGTGGGGCTCAACACCTCCTGGCTGAGGGTCTGGATACGCTGGGTAAAGTCGGCAGTGATCACCGGCATGACGTAGCTGTCGGGCACCTTCTGGCCTTCCACCAGGACCGTGGACTGGGAGGTATATTTCGGCGGGAATACATAAGAGATCAGGAAGCCCCCGAGCGGGGCGATCAGGGCCGGGATCAAAATCACCTTAAGGCGCCGCCGCAGCATTGCCAGGTAATCGTCCATCGTCAATTCGCGATTCTCACTCATCACTATTCACCAATCCGGCCGCCTGAGACGGCCATAGACTATTCGATACGAGTCGGCGCGGGGTGCCATTCCACCCCAATGGTGCCGGATTGCCGCTGCCCAATCCTGCCAGTCGTACCACCAATGCTCACCGGAACGTTGAAGGCCGTCTCGCCGAAGGTATACGAGGCGACGAAGTCGTAGGTACGTCCCAGGTGTTTGCGAAGGATGGTGGAAGCAGATCCATCGTCGTAGGTGGACGCATTCGCGCCCAAAGACGTTGGCGCAATCTCGAGTCTCGTGTTATGGGAGTAAGCCAGAGTGCCAGAGAAATTCCAAGTGCGTCCCAGAGGGCGGCGATACCCGAGCCGCGCCGCCTGGGTGGTGGTGCCGAGGAACAAGCCCGATCCCGGCATAGTTAATCTCTCGTAGCTCGCAATCATCGCCCCATGGCCTAACTTGTAGTTGAGTTGGACCCTCGCGCTCGGCGACCAATGCGTGTAGTGGCCGCCTAGTTCCAGGTCGGTGTACTCCGGACCCGCCCCGGCAACCAAATTCATCCTGCCGCTGAGGGTATGACTCCAGCGCAGATTCACGATGTGAACATAGATCTGGCCGCCGGTATATTGCGGAAATTGAAAGAGCTCAAAGGCGTAGACTGCGCCGATCTGATCGTGACGCCCCAGCAGATGGCTGTACCCGCCCTCTACTGTGACCTGGTCGCTATCGATCAGAGTATGGGTGGGATCGTAAAAATGAGCGTCGCTGAATCCGCCGGCCACGGTAAAAGCGGATACAGGAGTGATGGCCTGAACCGCATCGAGAATCGCGGTGTTCGCGATCCGTGGGATGTTACCGACCGCACCGAACTGGCCGCTGCCCCACTGCAGGCTGCCGGGCAAAACACCACCCTGCCCTACCATGCCGAAACCGCCGGTGGCCAGGCCGAACCCTGGGAGGACGCCAAAACCCGTTTGGAAGGAACCGTCGGGCAGGTAGTTGAAGGCGTCGCGCACCGTCACCTGGCCCGTTCGCCAGCGCGTCACCGCCTCCATGCCAACGGCTTGCAATTGCTTCGCGTCATAAGGGCTGCTGTAAAAAGCGCCGCCGCCCAGGTACTCGAGAAAGAGATCGGTCTTGGACCAGAATTGCTGAAGGTCGAACGCTCCTAGCACGTGGGTAACAGACGTTAAACCGGAGCCGCCGAGTTGGTTGGCCCCGTTCGTGTCCGCCGATTCGCCCACCGCCAAAGCGGGCGCGACAAAGCTGCGTGTGGCCGTATGCAGCTCGAGCGCGGGCTCGTCCAGACCCGATACCGGCGGGTTCTCCGGATTCAGCACCGGCGCGTTCTGGCCGAAGGCTGGCGAGGGCGTTGTGCCGGTTTGAGATGGGGAATTGTTCTGGGCGGCCGCGCAAACGCTCATGCCGGCAACCAGCAGCGCCCAACGGATTGTTCGCATTTTTGCCATGCTTTTCACCCGTAGATCCTCTTACAGGCCTGCATATCTTTTACGGAACAACAATTGTATCTCCCGGTTGCAATACATAATTCTGTTCGACCTGATCGCCTTTGACCAGCTTGCGATAGTTCACCGGCAATTTCTGCTGTTTGCCGTTCTCGGTGCGCAGAACGTAAATGCGTTTCGTGTTGGCAAACTGGCTGAGTCCGGCGCTCGACAACGCTTGCAGAACGGTCATGTTGGGTGACATCGGCAGGGCCCCAGTGTGCGTCACCTCACCGACCAGATAAATCCGCTTGCTGTTGATCGCAGTCACGACCACCGTCACGCGCGGGTCGGCGATGTATTTTTTGAGCTTCTCCGTCAACGACTCGGCCAGTTGCTTGGGCGTGAGGCCCGCGGCCTGGACATCGTCGAGCAAGGGAAGAGAAATTTTGCCATCGGGACGCACGGGCAAAGTTACGGTAAGATCGGCTTCCTTCCACACCGCGATGTGGAGCGCATCCTCGGGGCCGATGACATACTCGGGGCCGGTTGGGCTGGTCGAAACGGCATTCGGCGCCGGCTCGGAAGCGGTCTTGGCGGAAACTGAACTGGCGGCCGGCGGAGCGGGCGCTTGCTGCGCCATTGCCATACTGCCGATCAGCAACAGTGCCGCAACCGCCGCTTTCCACGGGGATCTCATATCGATTCCTCTCATTCTCAGGTTGCTCTTTATCATGCTCCGTACTCTTCGTAGCCGATCTGCTTCAGCTTGTAGAGAAGCGCTTTGTAGCTGATCTGCAACTCCTGCGCCGCGCGACGCCGGTTCCAGCGGGTGCGGCTCAAGACCTGCAAAATGATTTCCCGCTCGGCTTCGCGGGAGGCGGCGCGGGCCGCATCCTTCAGGGAAATTTTCTCGCCGTTGGCGCCATGATCGACACGCCGCAATAGAGACCGCAATCCTCCCATGGCCAGCGTCTCATCGCCCAGCGCGACGATGGCGCGCGCCGCATCCTTCAGCTCGCGAATGTTCCCCGGCCAATTGTGTTCCAGGAAGAAGTTCTGGGTCCCGGGACTGAGTGCTGGCACGGAGCGGCTGAAATCGCGGGCCGCAGCCGAGAGAAACCAGTCGCGCAGAACCGGAATGTCTTCTTTCCGCTGGCGCAAAGGCGGCAGACGCAAACAAACTCCGCTGATTCCGTAGTAGAGGTCCTCGCGGAACTTGCCGCCCTTGACCTCCGGCTCCAACTCGCCCGAGGTCCCGCAGATGAAACGCGGCACGCGGCGCTGTACATCGGCCTTGCCATTGCCATGCAAACCGATCTGGCGGGCCAACTCCTTCTGGGCCACCGCCGTGAGGTCTCCCACTTCCTGAAGATAGACGGTCCCACCTTGGCCGTCGCATACCGCCAGAATTTCTGCGCTGGTTTCGCGCCCCTGAAAAACCTTAAACGGCTCCGCGGCGCGGCTGGAGAGCGCATGAATGCGCGCCGCCGCCGCCGCCTTTCCCGAACCGTGCTCGGCCACCACCAGCACCGGAACGTCGTTCTGCGACAGCTCGCGGATCACCGCTTCCACCGTGCGCATGCCGGCACTGACGCTTTCCACCCACACCCGAGCGCCGCTGTTCTGCGGTTCTCGGGAGGTTGCCGGTATTTCGGTGGGGCCGTAACCCATGTTATTTCGCTTCATTATTTCGCAGCCAAGACCGCAGGGGAACTTCTTGAACCCAAGATTCAGACAGTCTAGAGCACACTCGTTGCCAATCAAGACCGAATGCCCGTTCATCATTGGAACAATATGTACTTATCTTTTCAATGACTTGAGATCAATCGCCCGATTGTGACGCGGAATATACGTTACCACATTGCGGACAAATAGGAAAACTATTGCCCATAGCCAAAGTAATCTTTTGGGCATTACTTCCCACCTAACTTTGGGCATAAACTCTTCACTCCTCCGTATCGCTGACCAACTGGCGCCTCCCAAACGAAACCAGGAAGGACACACCTTGCCGGAAAAGCATGGGGAATGGTTTCCCATTCATCGGGCAGACGGTGCTCGAGGCTGCGGAAAAAGTCGAATTTCGCGCCCCAGCCCCTAAAGGGGCATCTGATTTCAAAGAGTTTATGTCATCGCTCAAGCGATGACCTGATACGAAACCAGTATTTTTCCGCAGTCTGGCTCGCCGTTCGATCGGACTGGCAGTCCATCCATGCACGGCGATGCGTGGCCGAGCACGGCTGGAAGTGGCGCGGGATGCCGCATCTGGCCGACAACTGGCATCCACACCCGACATGAACCGCCCATCGAAGAGTCTTGACAACCACCACCGGGCACGGTATTAGTAACTGAAGCAGCCGGCCCCACCCCCCAGGCCGACAATCAAGTGCAATCCGGTTCCGTGGAACGCTTTCACTACAGGCGCTCGCAAAAATGAACAGTATCCAGGAAACCAGATCATCCCACTTTGCCAACCGCGAGGCGAAAAATGTCTATGAGATTAGCTAGAACTCTGATCGTGCTATTGCTCGGAACAGCTACCAGCCTGAGCGCGGCGCTGACCAAGACCACGACCACGAATTCGTCTTCGCTGAATCCATCCATTTATGGGCAAGCGGTGACTTTTACCGCAGTAGTCACTTCCACGCTTGGCGCGCCGCCGGATGGAGAAACCGTCACCTTCGAGGAAGGAAAGACGGTACTGGGAACGGGGACGTTGAGTGGGGGCTCGGCCACTTTTACGACCTCGGCGCTGACGACGGGCGGTACGGACCCGGTCAAGGCGGTGTACGCCGGTGACTCGAACTTCGCCAGCAGCACATCGAACACGGTGAGCCAGGTGGTAGACGCAGCCACGACCACGACCACTTTGGTTTCCTCGCTGAATCCGGCCAATGTTGGGCAGGCTGTGACCTTTACGGCAAGCGTGGCAACGGAGTCCAGCCTTACGGTCACCGGTAACGTGTCGTTTTACAATGGGAGCACGAAGCTGGGGACTGTGTCGCTTTCCGGCGGTGTAGCCAGTTACACGACCACAAAGTTGGCCGCCGGCACCGATGTGATTACAGCGGCCTATAACGGTACCAATTCATTCACCACCAGCACCTCAGGCGCAGTAAACCAAGCGGTGGGTGCCGGAACAACCATTAATACCACGATGACCTGGGATGGCGTCACGCGTTATTACGAAGTTTTTCTGCCGAGTGCACTCCCCACGAATCCGCCCCTGCTTCTGATGCTGCACGGAACGACGTACTCTTCCTCTTCTACCGACGTAGCGCCCGTGATTAGCACCAATTGGGGCTGGCAGACGCTCGCTAACGAGTACGGCTTCATTCTGGTCCAACCCGCTTCCACCTGGAATCCGAATACGCAAGCGTGGAACTGGAACGCGTATTTCATGGACGCAGCATTTGCCCCGGGCGAGGGCGGGACGTGTACCGAACCACCCGCAACCGGTTGCCCTGACGATGCTGGTTTTCTGCGCCAGTTAATCGTCAATCTGACGAATCAGTACAACGTGAATCCCAATCAAGTTTACGTTGCCGGCTTCTCGTCGGGCGCGCAAATGGCGGAGCGGGTCGGCGTTGAAATTTCCGATCTTGTGGCGGCGATTGTTCCCGCATCGGGGCAGATGGAGGGTCAGCAGGCCCCACCGCCGCCGGTACTCGCGCCGGGCGCCGCGGTCGCGCCCATTTCCGTTCAGGAGTGGCAGGGCACGCTCGACACAGGATTACCCCCCTGCGACTACGGTACGACCAAGTACTCTGGCGTTACTTTCACGCTGGACACGGTCGATGACACTTTCAACTACTGGACCGGGCCGAACGCCAATGCCTGCAAGGTATTTCAAACCACGCAGACGCTGTGTTTGGACGATGCACCCAACAATGCGAACGATGCGCCCACTCCAGGCATGAGTGGCATGACCGGCAACGTTGCCACGAGTTGCGCGAATAACACTGAAGTGCAATTCATTTGGGAACCGGGTGTCGGGCACTCCTGGCAACAGAAAAACAACACCGCCCGCTGGCTCTTCTTTGCCGCTCATCCGAAGCCATGATGCGGCCGCGGTAAAACAAAGTCGCATCCAAAGTTGCGGAAATGATACAGTCGAAAACAAACGAAACCCTGGGGAAAGTCAATCATGGGAGTTGAGCAAGCCGCGGACAGCAGCGAAATGATGAAGGAATTGACCGGCTATATCGCCGAAAAGGTGATTAAGGGCAAGAGTGAAATCAGCGAAGACACGCCGCTGGTCTCTTCCGGTTTAATCGATTCTTTCGCGCTGATCGAGATCTTTTTAGAACTGCAAAGGATCGCCGGCCGCAAGGTCCCTGCCAGCAAGGTGCAAGCGAAGGACATGGATACGGTGCGCCTCATGTTCGCTATGGCGGACAAATTTGGCAAGCCTGTCAAAACCTAGAATTGCAGAAGGCAGAAGTCAAATTGCAGAAGTAAGTACCTCGACTTACAGCAGTGTCGCTTGGATCGAGGGGTTTACTTCTGCAATTTGACTTCTGCCTTCTGCAATCCCTTCACTGTCCCCAGTCGGCCAGCATCTCGGTAATTTTTCCGCGATCGATTTTGCCGTTCACGTTCAACGGGATCTGCGGGAAGTGGTAGATGCGGTTGGGGACCATGTAGCGCGGCAGCCTGGATTCGCAAGCGGCGACGATTTTCTCGTCGTGTGCCGGGTCGGAGCCCGATAGCACGCCGACAATGCCGGATGCCGAACCGTCCGACAGAGGCCACGGAATCGCAACCGCCAATTCGGTGTGCGCGGCTTCCCGCAGCACCAGATCGATTTCCTGCAACTCCACGCGATATCCGTTGACCTTGACTTGAAAATCGCGGCGGCCAAGGTAGAACAGGCATCCCCGTTCATCTTGCCGAACCAAGTCGCCGGTGCGGTACCAGATTTGATCGCCAGTATGCTTCAGGCGGACGAAACTTTTCGCCGTTTTTTCAGGATCGTTCAAGTAGCCGCGAGTTACCTGCGATCCTCCCAAACAAAGCTCGCCGCTCTCGCCGAGCGGCACGGGAGCGAGATCGTCATCCACGGCGCAGACTTGTTGCCCGTCAAACGGCCAGCCGATGGGCACCAAACCGCGCACGCACTCCGCTGGCGAAGTCGCCGCATTCCAGCGGTAGTAGGTAATGGCGATGGTCGCCTCGGTCGGCCCGTAGAGGTTTTCCAGGATGGAGTTGTTCGCCGCCTGCTGCCAAGCCGCTGCCAGGCTCGAAGACAGCGCTTCCCCACAAAACAAGCTCCAGCGCAAGGTGGAAAACGCTCCCGGCTCCAACAGCCCGAGTTTCGACGCAAACATCGCCACCGAAGGCACGGAAAACCAGCACGTCAGCCCAATCTCATCGATCAGCGTGGCCGGAGTGAGCGTCTGTTCGGAATAAGGACAAAGCGTTGCCCCGCCATCCCAGCAGGTAAACAGATCATGCACGCTGAGATCGAAGGTCAAATCGAAATTCTGCGAACAACGGTCGCCACCATGAATTCCAAATCGCCGGGCGGCATATTCCATGTACGCGACGGCATTCGATTGGCTGACGGCCACACCTTTCGGCACCCCAGTGCTGCCGGAAGTAAACAACAGATATGCCGTATCGCTTCCATCGACCATGGGGTCGCGGGGATCCGCTATTTTCGACAATTGCCGGACTGGGATGACACGGTGGGAAGACGAAAGTTCGGCATCGGGCTCCCAACCAGGATCGGGGACGATCAGCGTCAGCGGTCGATCCAAATATTCATGCAGGCGCGGAAGCAACAACTCCAACGTGGCGGCGCACTCCCGGCCCACCACCAAGGTTTTGCACCCGGACGCTCGCAGCATGACCAGCGTCCTCTCCAGAGGAAACTTGGGATTGAGTGGAACGTAGCCTCGTCCGGTGCCCAGCACGCCCAGGATTCCGCCGTACGCTCCCACACTGCGATCGGCCAGCACGGCAACTACTTTCTCGGAGGGATCCATCGTGTCCTTGAGGCAAGCCGTGATGCGCCCGGCATAGTTCCAGAGTTGCTCGTAACTCAGCGATAACTCGCCGAGTTCGAGCGCCGGGCTACCAGGATTGGCCAGCAGAGAACGGAAGAAACCGCCGATTAAGCTTCTCGGTTGTTGATGCGGAACCATGAGTCACCTAAGTTTTTGGAATCGAACAGCTACTTGCCACGATTACTTAAAACCGGACTTGAAGCATTCGCCGCAGCTGCGGCAGCCGGATGTTCCATGATATCGAAGAGCCGGTCGGCGACTATCTGGTAACCCTCCACGTTGAGGTGCGCGATACCCAGATAGATCGGTCCTTTTTGGTCGTCCAGAACGTCTTCGAGGTCGTAGAAATCCGGGCGGTTCAATTCTTGTCCTCTCTTGTAGACCGCCTGGTACATTGCCCCGAGGCCCGGGAATTTCCGATTTTGCAAGGGCAACACTTGTTGCTCGCTGGGCGTCAGTTCCTTGTGTCCGACCGCCAGATTGGGATACCAAGTGAAGATTGCGCGAAAGCCGTAATGCTTGGCCAGCACGCCGACGATGTCCATGTTCTGAACGTAGTTTTCGACCACCGCGCGAGACAAGGTCTCGGTATCCGGGACCGCCGGTAGCGCCTGGGCTTGCTTGCTATGGAAGGGCAATCTGAGGGCCGTCTTCTCCAAAAAGCGGTAGGTGTTGGTATGGCGAAAGTAGGAGAAGCCCGCTTTCTCCGAGGCGCGCCAGTTGTCGAGAAACGTCTGGAAGGAACTGAAGTTACTGTGCACGTCGGCCTGACCGCTCTGATAAGCGGCAAACGCCTCGGTGCCTCCGTCGTAGAAAAGTACGATGTCGGGCTTGCGCGTGGCGTGCTTGAGCTGCTCAATCATCGCAATCATTTCCTGCGTATTCGACCAACCCTTTTCGCCGTAATTCACGATGCAGACCGGCCTGCCGGCCTTTTCGTAGTCCCACGCCACCAAGGAGGGAATAGTTTCTCCGTCCGGCGCACCCGCCCCCCACATCACCGAATCGCCGTACATCCAGATGGTGAAGGTCTTGTCGTCGCATTGCGTGTAAAGCGTCCGGCGAACACCATCCCGATCGACGACAATCGTTTGGCCGCGATAAGGAAGCAGTCGCCAAAGCGTGTATGCGTGGTAAGTGACTTCGTTCGACTCCTCATATTCCTTCCAGTACTCACGCTCCTCTGCGCTTGCACCCTCCGCCAAGTTTGCCTGGACGAGCGGTTCCAACACGTTTTGCTCGGCGTGACGGTGGCGCCGATATGAATAAAATTCGACCGCGCCCAGCAGAATCACTGCCAGAGTAACGACCACGCAAAGGCGGACGGCAAAATATTTGAGAAGGGATGTATACCGCGTCGCAGGCGTGTTGGAATTGTTCACTGTCCGGTCGCTTTCTGTTAATGGCACAAATGGCTGAACCTCGCTGGTCTGCCACAAATCTAGCTGCATGTTAGCATAGCGCTTTTGCCGGTTGAGCCTCGCCGGCAATCACCGAAGTAATTTTTCCGCCGCAGACTAAAACAGAGCGTACATGACGGGGCCGGCCTCGGAGTGTCCCGGCTGGAAAATCACGCTCAGGTAGAGCGCCAGGACAAGAACCACCGGGGTAATCCACACCCAGCGTTCGTTGGCCAGAGTTCCGAGGAATGTGACGAGGAGGGTCCGCAGTTTGTCCGGCGCGGTTTCCGCCTGCCTGTGCGCAAACTCGCTCAAGCGATCAAGCAGCGCTCCGCCGCCGATGACGGCGAAGTACCCAGCCGAGGCCACGAACGTCATCGCGTAGAAGCTGCGGTCCAAAGTCGGGTGATGATAAGTGTGCAGCGACGCCATCGCTTTGAGCATGCCGAATGCCTGCCCGATGGTATTCGCCTCAAAGAAAATATAACCGATGCATACCGCGGAAAACGTCAGCACCCACGAGATTCCCGTTGCCAAGGCCCCGGTCCATTCGAAGCCCAGCCGCTTGCGAAATTCCTGCCATTGCCGGTGCAGCACCAGCAACATGCCGTGGTAAGTGCCCCAGATCATGAGCAGGTAACTACCATGCCCCACCCCAATATGCCACACTCCAAAAACGAACATGGCGATCACGAGCGAGAAGTTGCGCCACCACACTGCTCGCCGCATGGTCGCCAAGGGCAGAAAGAGGAAGTCGCGAATCCAGAAGGACAGTGACATGTGCCAGCGCGTCCAAAACTCCGATATCGTAGTGGACAGGTAGGGGCGGTTGAAGTTCTCGTGCAACTGGATCCCAAACAGGCGTGCAGCCCCAATCATGATGTGCGTCCACCCGCAGAAGCTGAAGTACAACTGGAATGCGTAACCGATAATCAAGCACCAGACATCGATTCCGCTCAACCGTCGCGCAGTGTCGCTGAAAGCCGCGTCAACACCCTTCCCCGCATACAGTCCACCTGCCATGACGTCGGCGAGACCCGCCATCAAGATGCCAATCGCAATCCGGCGCACTCCGGTCTTCAAATCGTCACCGCTCACCGACCAATCTTGCCTTAACTGCGGCAACATGCTCGACATACGGCAGATCGGCCCCTGTATCACCGTCGGCCAAAACGCCATGTAGAGGCAAAACTCCAGCAGCGTGGGATCTAGCTCTTCTTCGCGGTATAACTCCAGCAGATAACTCAGGGCCTGGAACGTCCAGAAGGAAATTCCAATGGGGAAAACAATTCGTTGCACCAGCAAAAGCGGGGAGCCCGACGGCGCGACCGTGCCCAGCAAGGGCAGGTATTTGAAAACGCTCAGCAGCGCCAGATTGAAAATGATTCCAGTCCACAGCCGCCCCGCGGTAATCCGCCTTTTCAACCACTCGCCTAAGGCGTAATTCATCAGCGAGCTGAACAGCAGCACGACGATCAACCACGATCCCCAGCTAAAGTAGAAAAGATAGCTGGCCACGAGGTAAAGCGCTTGGCGGACGGTCACGGAACGGAGCCGCATCGCCACCAACCACACCACCACTACACCCATCCCATACGCGAGCAGTTCTATTGTCATCGGTGGCTGTCAAAACCTTGAAATTCAAAACTTGAAAATCTCTTGAAAATCTAACGAGCGTTAATACTTGGGAACTGCCGGTAATTTTTATGCTCTCGCGGGAAACGCAGGTTGTCAACCCAGTTGGCTCCGGCGCATCCCAAGGTCACCTCTCCGAGAAGTCCGAAGTGCGATCTCAGGTTGCGGGTTTTGCATTGCGTCCAGGCCCACTTTCGCATATTCTCAAAACGCGATCTATGAGTAACATAGCAGAGGTAGTTCCACACCTCCCGGCGAAGGAAGGCCGCTGGCGGTCCAGCTTGCCGCGTTGGCAAAGCGTGGTGCTCCTGTTGCTCATCGCCTGGCTTTACGCCTCGATTCTCGCCCGCCTCTTCCTGCAATGGGTCGGGCCCAACAGCGATCCCAATTTCGAACACGGAATCTTCGTCCCGCTCTTTGCTCTGTTTCTGCTCTGGCAAGACCGCAACCGATTGAAAGCGATTGCATCGGCCTCATCTTGGACTGGTTTTCCGCTGCTGGTGCTGGCCCTGCTTATGCTGATCCTGGGAGTCCTGGGCGCGGAATTGTTTTTCTCGCGAGTCTCGCTGTTGGTCCTCTTGGCGGGCCTGATCCTGCTGTTTCAGGGACGGACGTTCTTTCGCGCCATCCTCTTCCCTTGGGCTTTTTTGATTCTGATGGTCCCGATCCCGAACCTGATTCTGCAACAGGTTACGTTTCCCCTTCAGTTGTTGGCCTCAAGACTGGCCACTGCGCTGCTAGGACTCGCTGGAGTTCCCGTGTTGCGGCAAGGAAATATGATCGTGCTGGCTGCCCTGCCCCTAAACGTCGCGGAAGCGTGCAGCGGAATCCGCTCTCTTCTAACTCTCGTAACCCTTGCCATCATCTACGGGTGCCTGATGGAATCCCGGAAGTGGGTGCGGGTGCTGCTGGTGCTCTTGGCGGTGCCGATCGCAGTGGCCGCCAACAGCTTTCGCATTTTTGGCACCGGGCTGCTGGTGCAGTACTGGGACCCGGAGAAGGCCGAGGGATTTTTCCATTCGTTCTCGGGATGGCTGATCTTCGTGGTGGCGTTGATCATGCTGTTCGCTGTACACCGCGCCATCTCGCTCATCTGGGGAAGCCCAGAGAAAACCGGCCCGGAGGCGAAATCCGCATGAAAACCGGCTCTCTACGTTTCTGGATTGCGGCGGCGCTGATGCTGGCCACGGCGCTCGTGCTCCAAATCCATTCCCACAGCGAGTTCTATCCGCCGCGCGCGCCTCTGAGTTCCCTGCCCCTCGCGATCGACGGCTGGACGGGGACCGACGGCGTGATCGACCAGCAGACCCTCGAAGTCCTGGGGCCGGGCGACTTCCTGGTGCGCGATTACGAATACACAAACCAGGCACAGCCCCAGCCACAGCCTTGGATCGACCTCTACATCGCTTATTTTCCCTCGCAAAGGACAGGCGATACCATCCATTCGCCGAACCACTGCCTGCCGGGCGCGGGATGGATCCCGACTTCGCGCCAGATCGTACAACTGACGCGTCCCGACGGCTCTTCGTTTCCCGTCAACCGCTACGTGGTTTCAAAGTCGGGAGAGCGGCAACTGGTGCTCTACTGGTTCCAGGCGCATGGCCGCGCCGTGGCCAGCGAGTATTGGGCCAAATATTATCTGGTGGCCGATTCGATCCGCATGAATCGCAGCGACGGCGGCCTGGTGCGCCTGATGTCCCCAATGCTTCGCGGCGAGTCTCGCGACGCCGCGCAGGCGCGCATTATGCAACTCGGTTCGCGCTTCCTTCCCCTGCTTGATAGCTGCATTCCGCGGTGATTGCTACGGCGCCCTTTATGGATTGTCATCCCGAACGAAGTGAGGGATCTGCTTTTGCCGCGAACTGCAGATCCCTCACTTCGTTCGGGATGACAAAATCTGGAAAATTGGAAGTTGCACGGCGATGTTGCACTTTTGCCGATGCCTGTTACGCGTGAATGCGAATTTCCTCAGATTTCCAATTCCGCATCTCGGCGAACGCCTGTGGCAGGAAGCGCACCAGGTCGGTCGCCACCAGCGAATTCTCGCCGACGGATGCAGCGGCCAGGTCGCCCGCCAATCCATGCAGATAAACGGCGAGCGCGGTTGCTTCCAGCGCGTGTTGCGGATGTTGCGCAATCAGGCCGGCGATCATTCCCGTCAGAATGTCTCCCGTGCCTCCGGTGGCCATGCCCGGATTGCCGGTCGGATTCACCCAGACGGCGCCATCGGGCGCTGCGGTCGTTGCTCCTACAACCAAGGTGCGATGCCCTTTGAGCACGACAATCAGCTCATGCTCGCGGGCAAACTTGCGCGCGACTTCCACACGGTTCGCTTGCACTTCGGCAATCGACAAGCCCGTCAGCCGCGCCATTTCTCCAGGGTGCGGAGTAATGACCAGGGTCCGTCCGCGACCGTTCAGTTTGCCCGGAGTTCCCTCGAAGGCATTCAGTCCGTCGGCATCGACGACCATCGCCTTGTCTTTGTCTTTGCTTTTGCGCGTGACGATTGTCCACACGAATTCGGCGGTGTCGGGATTACGTGAGATGCCTGGGCCAATGGCGACGGTCTTTCGTTCCAACAGCGCATCGAGGCCGGGCCCGAGGGCTCGCGCCGAGATCGTGCCATCTCTGGTTTCCGCCAGCGGCTCGGTCATCAGCTCAGGATGGAAACCCGCAACGGTTGCGAGCACGGACTTTGGCGTGGCCACTGTCGCAAGACCCGCACCCGCCCGCAGCGCCGCAAATCCCGCCATCGCCGCCGCGCCCGCTTTGCCGAGCGATCCGCCGATCACCAGCACATGTCCGTAGCTGCCCTTGTTGGCGTCACGCGCGCGGGGCGCGAGCAGCGAAGCGAAATCGCCGGGAGTGCTGAGATGAAGTCCAAGCTGCGAAACGATCGCCTCGGGCGGAGAACAGATGGGCGCAATCACGGTGGGCCCATTCGTTAATGCGGCGAAAACATGCGTCGGACGCGGCGCGGTGAAGGTGACGATGGCATCGGCGCGGGCTTGATTACTTACTACGCTACTTACGACCTCACTGGAGCCATTTGCGTTGCTTGGTCGCATGGCGTCGGCATCGGCTCCCGAGGGAATATCGACGGCAACAATCGGAGCCGCAGCTGCATTCATCTTGGCAATCGCAGCCGCATAGAGCGGACTGACGGGCGGACGAAAGCCGGTGCCGAGGATGGCATCCACAAGCACGTCGGCGGAAAAAATCTCCGCCGCATCGGATGAATCGAGGGCGCCGGCATCGCGAACGTTGTCATAACAAACAATGAGCGGCGCGACATTCACCGAATGAAGCGACTTCACCATGCTCTGAAACATTGCCGCCGCATCGCCGCGAAGTTCTTCCGGATCGCACAAGAGAAGAACGCGCACAGCGCGGCCCGCTTCGGCCAGTTTGCGGGCCACGACAAATCCATCGCCGCCGTTGTTGCCTTTGCCGCAGAGAATGCCAATGCGCTCGGCTTGCAGATAATCGGAGAGGATGAAACGGGCGACGGCAGAACCGGCGTTTTCCATCAACGTCAACGAAGGCACGCCGAAGCGCTCCGAGGTGGAGCGGTCGATCTCGCGCATTTCCGCCGCGCTGACGATTTTCATCGGGAGCACCTCTGCCTGAATCGCATCCAGAGCAAATACCCTCCCCAGAGGATCGCAAAGCATATGGCCGAGTCCACAACGAAAGCTGACATGATGAACAGTCCCAGATTAGAATCACGGCCCGGTTTGCTCAACATGCCTGCAACCCACCAACCCAGAGCGCCTATGTTCGAGCGCCCGGCAACCGTCAACATCGCCGCCGCCGATCCTATGACGACTGAGAGTGCCGCAACCCCGACGACATGCAACATACGTCCGGCAATTGAATAGAGCGGTACAGCGGGCTTATCTTTCCGTGGTTTTGGCCGAAACAATAGATATGCACCCCAAAAGATCACGATGATCGCTAGGAGTGTGGCCGTGATCTCAGCATAAACCAGCACGAGGCCCCCAACATCATTAGCCAAATCTCGCCAATCGGCCCACCGCGGCGGCCGCAATGAAACCGCGACCACAAACGCTAAGACGATCAAGAATCCGCATACCGTAGCGATTTTCTGCCAGCGCTTCATGCTTGCGCTCCGGCCGCCAGTTCCAGCTCGCGAAGTTGTTGCGGCTCTCCCATGGCGATCAAAAAATCTCCGGCTTCGATGCGGTCGTCGGGCGCGGGATTGAAGCGCATGCCCGCTTCGCGCTTGATGGCAAGAACGACGACGCCGTGGTCCTGGCGGATGCGCGAGTTTTCGATGGTCCTTCCGGCAAACGGACTGCTCTGGGCGATCGGCACTTCGCCAATCTCGAGATCCATGCCGAGATGCGTGGTCGCGGTGTCGAGAAAGCTGACCACATGCGGACGCAGAAACGAATGGGCGATCCGCTGTCCGGCAAACGTATAGGGAGAGACGACGGAATCGGCGCCCGCGCTGCGCAAGTGCTTCTCCGCCATCTCTTCGCTGGCGCGGGCGATGATGCGCAGGCCCGGATTCAGGCTGCGGGCGGCGAGCACGATATAGAGATTGGTGGCGTCGGTGGTGGTGGCGGCGACGAGGCCGCGGGCGCGGTCAATCTGAGCGTCGCGCAGGGTCTGCTCCTGGGTGGCGTCGCCGATCAGTATGAGCCAGTTTTCGCTGGAGAATTTCTGCGCTTTGCTCTCGTTATTTTCGACGATCACGAACTGCGCGGGACGGCGCGCCAGTTCGCGGGCGGCACTGCGGCCGACGCGTCCCGCGCCGCAGATGATGTAGTGGCCGGTCAGACGGCCTATGTCGCGCTCCATGCGGCGCCTTCCAAAGAAGTTCTGCAGCTCGAATTCTAGCAAAGCCTGGGTGAGGTAGCCGATGCTTAGAAACACCAGCGAGACTCCGCCCAGAATGATGAAGACGTTGAACACGCGCCCGGCATGAGACAGGGGATGCACTTCCTGATAGCCGATGGTGGTCAGCGTAATAATGACCATGTAAAAACCGTCGAACCAGGGCCAGCCTTCGATGTAGTGAAAGCCAGCCGTGCCGAGCCCGACCACGAAGGCCAGCGCGGCGGCGAGAATCTTGAGATTGCGGGAAGTCTTCATCGTGCCATGTTTCCGGCGATCCGTATCGGGCGAGATGCGATCCCGCTTCCCGCGCGACAAGTGAGTATAGCTCTGGCCGCGATTGAGCGCAGTGCCCTGGATCGCAATAACGAGCGTAATAACGATCGCAGTAATGATCGGTTGTGCTTGGAGTGTGCGGGTTGTTACGATCTCGAAGTATGAAACTTTCCGTCGTCATGCCGGTCTATAACGAACGCGCTACGCTGCGCGAGGTGGTGCTCAAGGTCCTCGCGGTTCCCCTGGAGATTGAGCTAATTTGCGTGGACGACGGGTCGCGGGATGGCTCGCGCGAGGTCCTCTCCGCGCTGCAATCCGAGCATCCGCAAATCCGCATCCTGCTGCAGCCGCACAACATGGGTAAAGGAGCGGCGCTCCGGCGCGGCATTCAGGAGGCCACGGGCGACTACGTCATTATTCAGGACGCCGATCTGGAATACGATCCGGCGGATTATGCGCTGATGATCGAGCCCTTGGTCCAGGGCAAAGCGGATGTGGTTTTTGGCTCGCGCTTCCTGGGCGGCGCGCCGCATCGCGTGTTGTACTTCTGGCATTCGGTCGGCAACCGTACCCTCACGCTGCTCTCCAATTGCCTGACCAACATCAATCTTTCCGACATGGAAACCTGCTACAAGGTGTTCCGGCGCGAAGTCATTCAGTCGATCCCGATCGAGGAAAATCGTTTTGGGTTCGAGCCCGAGATCACGGTGAAAGTGGCGCGGCGCAACCTGCGCATTTATGAGGTGGGAATCGGTTACTGGGGGCGCACGTATGAGGAGGGAAAAAAGATTGGATGGAAAGACGGCGTGCGCGCCTTGTATTGCCTATTGAAGTACTCCTTGAAAGAGCCCAAGGTAAAAGCGGCTGCACAGGCAGTCACGGCCCCGGACCGCTCAACGATTGCGTCATGAAGCTGCGCCATGAAGTTGCGTGGAGCGGCCTCTATTCTATTGGCATTCTATCGGCAGATCCTAGTGACCACCGCCACCTTTCTGCTTGAGCCGGCCTGCGAGAGGATTCGCACTTTGGCTGGTCGTTCCTGATGTTTTGGTAACTCCGGCCTTGCCATTGAAGTTGATCGGCGGATTGGGCTGATCTTTCACCGGCTTCAGCGCGGGCGTTGTCTTTGTCTTTGTCGTTACGGCAGATCGAGACGGCGCGGGGGGCTTGGCAGCCTGACGCTCCAGGGCTTGCAGGTCCTTGGAGGTGGCAGTCGCGCCAGCTTTTGAGGTCCCCGCATTGCCGATAGGCGCAGCGCTTTTCGGCGCCTTATCGGCATGGTAAGGCTTAACCTTGAAAGTGTTGCCTTGCTGCGCCACAGCGCTCACGCCGATATTTGCCAGTCCGATCGCAATCGCCAACAATAATCTCGTCTTCAATCCCCCACCCCCTGCTCCGAAACTTCGAGCCACCTGTACTTAGGTGCACCCAGGTTGCCATCCAGCTCTCATCTGCTTCCATGTTAAACCCGCTGCCCGTGGAAAGCACTGGCGAAAACCAACAGCAGGCAAACGGCTTAGGCAGAACAGCGGTTCGCTGCCATACTGGCGACGAGCGGCAGAATCGGCGCGCTATGCAATGTCCTGCACATTGCCATATACTTCGTGCCATGAACTTCGTGCCATGAACTTTGCCGTCGATTTCTCCAATCTCCGCCAAGTAACCTCCCAAAATGTGACTTTAGGAACCTCACACCGGCTAGGGAATCTCCTGGTTCATTGATGAGAAACAGCTTATAGGTTATAGTGCCCAGTTCTTCCCTTTGCACCACAGTTCATCCCGGAAAGGAGATTGGGCCACTACGCCACTGAGTCAGATGCCGCGCCCAGGTGGGCCTTTCGCAATCTTTGATCCGCGTATTGCAAGAGCGAAACTGATCTTGCCGGGGCTGAAAATATTCAGGGCATCCGGTGACACGAAATCCCCGCGTTGTATTAGTATGCGGAAACGAATACAGAGGTCTTGGTGAAGAGTCACTCCGTGCTTCGTCGTGTAGCCATTTCTTTCATGATTGCTGGCGTCCTGTCGCTCCTCACCAGCTGCCAGGGTGTATCCGGAAACTCGACCGTCGCCCCCGGAACGCTTTCAATCAGTCCCTCGTCCATAGCTTTCGGAAACACCAACGTTGGGGCCCAGCAGACCAGCACTGTAACTCTTGCGAATAGCGGTGGAAGCGATCTCAGCATCACCCAGGCGGTGTTGAGCGGGGCTGGATTCTCGATGAGCAACCTCGCCCTGCCACTCACCATCCACGCCGGATCGTCGGCGCCGGCAACCATCACCTTCGCGCCCACCGGAGGCGGCAATTTCAGCGGCAGTATCACATTTTCGGTCACATCGAACCAGACAAACAGCCAAGTCGTGCTTCCCTTCACGGGCACGGGGGATGCTACTGGGCCGGGAGTGCTCGCGGCAAATCCAACGACCCTGGCCTTCCCGAACGTTCAGGTCGGCAACAACACGAGCTTGTCTGAAACACTGACGAACACCGGGGGGGCGACGGTCACTCTCTCGCAAGCGAATGTGACCGGGGCGGTCTTCTCGGTCAGCGGATTGAGCTTGCCTCTCGACCTCACGGCAAATCAAAGCGTGACCTTCACCGTGACCTTTACGCCAACCGCCGCACAGACGGCCAGCGGAAGCCTCTCCGTGGTCTCGACCGCGTCGAACTCGCCACTCAGTATCGCTCTCTCCGGAACCGGGACCGCTGCCGGTCAGTTGGCGGTGTCTCCCACCATTCTTAGCTTTGGCGACGTGGCGGTCGGATCGAACTCGCAGCTTAGCGGTACGCTGACCGCCAGCGGCACCTCCGTCACGGTTACATCGGCAAGTTTCAACAACAGTGAGTTTGCGCTCTCCGGAATTTCTCTTCCGGCAACGATCACCGTCGGCCAGCCCGCCACCTTCACCGTCACATTCACGCCGTCGTCGAGTGGACTCGCTTCGGCGTCTCTGTCGTTCGCGAGCAACGCCTCGAACTCGCCCGCCGTGCAATCGATGACTGGCACGGGAACGACCGTTCAGCACTACGTGAACCTAACCTGGGACGCTTCGACGGATGCCGTCGGCTACAACATATATCGCGGCTCCGTGTCTGGCGGGCCTTACACGATGATCAACACCTCCCTGGAGACTACAACCGCATATACCGACAATTCGGTCTCCGACGGCCAGACTTACTACTACGTAACCACATCCGTCGATAGCAACGAGAATGAGAGCGGCTACTCGAATGTAGCACAGGCGATCATTCCAAGTTCGTAACGTCCGGTTCGGAACGGCCCTCTGGTTCGTGCCTTTAAGTGACAGCCCGCGAGACTGGCGCATAGCAGAGAGCACAACGCCAGCAAAAGCCGGAATGGGCCGGTTCTCATAGCTTCCTGCCGTTATTTCCTATCTGTTCGCCTTCTATTCGTCGTCTATCGACTGTACAACTAGCGATTGTACAACTAGCCGGGGAAGTCCGATCTCAGCGACATCTGAAATATTGCATTTCCCTGCAACTGTCGCAAAAAGTATCATCTTGACAGCAAGTTACAAATTTAGTTCAATGGAATTGATTCAATAGAATCGCGTGCCACTGATCTCCCTCCCCCACCACTCCTCCCCCAGAGGTAGATCGCTAAGTTGTTGATTCTAAAAGGGAGTACTACATGAACAAGAGATATACACAATGGTTGCTGGCGGCTGTCGCGGTTTGGTGTCTGGCCCCAGCGGCGGTTGCCGCCGAAAAGGCCAGTCCAAGCTGTATGAAGGTACCCGAGGGTGGTTCCACCATGATCTACCTCATCGGAGCCGGGCTCGCATGTTTCGGGGCGATGTTCCTCCGATCCAAGCTGGCTAAGTCCACAACATAGTAAGTTTAGCTGGCACAATAATCGGACTGCCTTGCGAGCCGTTTCGCTCGCAAGGCAGGCATTTCCCCCAAATCCTGCCCTGGCCCTGCTTTGCCCAAGTTGTTGCGCCCGCTGCGGCTTTGGACCGCCAAGCGAACTTCGAATCGGCCATCTAGTAGAATGAATCCGATCGGTTTCAAGCCGGACGTTGACTGACACGATTCATGCGTTTCGCTGTCCAACACGGTACAGCATAGGAGCTTCTCCGTCCGTTCTCCATCGATGCCAACGAACACGATGCCAACGAACATGCGAAATTCGATTTTGGTTACGGGCGGCGCGGGCTTCATCGGATCGAATTTCATCCTGCAGTGGATCGCCCAGGAACCAGCGCCCGTCCTCAATCTCGACAAACTGACGTATGCGGGCAACCCGCGCAATCTTGCAACGATCGCCTCGCATCCTTCTTACCGGTTCCAACAGGGCGATATCGTCGACCGCGATCTGGTCGGCAGCCTTCTCGAACGCGAGCGTCCTCGTGCCATCGTTCATTTCGCCGCTGAAAGCCACGTCGACCGCTCCATCCATGGCCCGGACGATTTCGTCCGCACCAACGTCAACGGCACCTTCAGTCTGCTGGAGGAAACTCGCGCCTATTGGTCGTCTCTGCCGGAAGCCGAACGCGCGGCGTTCCGCTTCCTGCATGTTTCAACCGATGAAGTCTACGGCTCGCTCCGCCCGAACGACGCGCCCTTCAGCGAAACCACGCCCTATGCGCCCAATAGTCCGTACTCCGCCTCCAAGGCCGCTTCCGACCATCTGGTTCGCGCCTATCATCACACCTACGGACTGCCGACGCTGACCACGAACTGTTCCAACAATTACGGACCTTTCCAATTTCCCGAAAAGCTGATTCCGCTGATCGTCCTCAACGCCTGCGCCGGCAAACCGCTCCCAATCTACGGCGACGGCCAGAATGTGCGCGATTGGTTGTATGTGGAAGATCACTGTAGCGCGATCCGCACCGTGCTTTCTCAAGGACGCGTGGGCGATACCTACAATATCGGCGGCTGCAACGAAAAAAAGAACCTCGAAATCGTGAGCACGATCTGCGCACTGCTCGACGAATCGCGCCCTAACGATCCGGCCGTTCCGCACCGCAACTTGATTGCATTCGTCAAGGACCGTCCCGGCCACGACCGGCGCTATGCCATGGACACGCGTAAAATCGAACGCGAGTTACATTGGCATCCCAAGGAAACGTTTGAGAGCGGAATCCGCAAAACGGTCGATTGGTACTTGCAGCATGAGGACTGGGTGCAGGATGTGACCAGCGGCGGCTACCGCCAGTGGATTGCAAAACATTATTCGGTTTGAAGCGTACTGAGCTGCAACAATATTCGGTTCGCATCTTAGTTCGGGACGAAAGCAAATTTGCTCATGACTACTTCATCGCAACCAGCCTATAAAGGCATCATCCTCGCCGGCGGTTCCGGCACCCGGCTCTATCCCGTCACCCATGCCGTGGGCAAGAGCCTGCTTCCGGTCTACGACAAGCCGATGGTGTACTATCCGCTGTCCATCCTGATGCTGGCGGGCATTCGCGACATCCTGGTCGTTTCCACGCCCGACGATTTGCCCAAGTTCCAGCACTTGCTGGGCAATGGCGCCAACTTCGGAATTCACATGCAATATGCGCCGCAGCCCAAACCCGAAGGTATCGCGCAGGCTTTCCTGATCGGGAAAGAGTTCATCGGGCAGAGCGGCTGCGCGCTGGTGCTCGGCGACAACATTTTTTACGGCCACGATCTCGCAAAAGACTTGCGCCACGCTACCGAGAAGGCCAGCGGAGCGCGCGTTTTCGCCTACGCGGTCAACGACCCCGAGCGTTATGGCGTGGTCGAATTCGATGCCCACGGCAAGGCCCTGAGCATCGAAGAAAAACCGAAGCAGCCGAAGTCGCGCTATGCCGTGACCGGCCTGTACTTCTACGACAATCAGGTCGTCGAAATCGCCAGCAACCTGAAGCCGTCCGCCCGCGGAGAGCTGGAAATCACCGACGTGAACCGCGAATACCTGCGCCGCGGCCAGCTCGAGGTGAGCGTCATGGGACGCGGTATGGCCTGGCTCGACACCGGCACGCACGAAGCCCTCATGGAAGCGGCCTTGTTTATCCAAACGCTGGAGAAACGCCAGGGCCTGATGGTGGCGTGCCCGGAAGAGATTGCCTATCGCTCGGGATACATCACCGCGCAACAACTGGAAGCCATCGCGCAACCGATGCGAAACAACGCCTACGGCGCATACTTATTACAACTCCTGCAGGAGCAGGTTTTCTAGATCCGCTGCGTCGCGAGATATCTTTTCATGAAAATAATCGAAACCACTCTACCTGGCGTCTTGCTCATCGAACCGCGCGTCTTCGGCGACGATCGCGGTTTTTTCCTCGAAAGCTACAACCAGCGTGTGTTTGCCGAGCTCGGCATCAACGAACATTTTGTCCAGGACAATCATTCCTATTCCGGCCGCAATGTGCTGCGCGGGCTCCACTATCAGATCCAGCAACCGCAGGGGAAACTCGTGCGGGCGATTACGGGAGAAATTCTGGACGTGGCGCTGGACCTGAGACAGAGTTCTCCGACACTTGGAAAATGGGAAGCTTTCCACCTCTCCGGCGACAACAAGCTCATGCTATGGGTGCCCGTGGGATTTGCCCACGGCTTCCGCGTGGTCTCGGAAACCGCCCACGTCACCTACAAGACCACCGATTTCTACGCTCCCGAACATGAGCGGACCGTCCTGTGGAACGACCCCGGCCTAGCCATAGACTGGCGCCTCGACGGCGAACCGACGATCTCAGGCAAGGACCAGCGCGGCGCCAGGTTTCGGGATTGCGAGAAGTTTCGCTAAGATCTGGCTCTCTGCGATTTCTCGGGCTGTGCGCAAAACGGCACATCGCATTTATGTGGACGTTTTGCATATAATCTGATAATCTGATTTTGTGAAAGAGAACTTCATTAGCGTCACGGAAGCGGCGCGCAATTTTGCCGACTGCGTCAACCGCGCCCGCTATCAAAACGCCGCCTTTGTTCTCCTCAAGAATGGCGCTCCGGTTGCCCGTCTAATACCTTCCAATATGCCGGATGGAATGCCGGACCATGCGAAAATCTGCTCCGGGCGCGACCTCGCGGAGGTCCTGACCAAGACCAAATTTCCGGAAGAAACAGCCAAGGCATGGCGGCACGATCTCCGAGCAGCACGTAAAGCCCTCAAACATCCGGCCGCCAAATGGTGATCCTCCTCGATGCCGACGTCGTCATTCGCGGCGAAAAGGGGGCCTTCGACCTGGGCCGTTGGGTGGCATCGCTTCCTAATGCTCGCTTTGAAATCGCCGCCATCACGATTGCGGAACTCTGGCACGGTGTAGAACGCGCTGCCGAGCCGCAAAAATCCATACGCCGGAAATATCTCGAGACGATTCTGGCCGCGCTGCCCATTGTCCCCTACACCGGGCAAACCGCTTATGAACATGCGTGTATCTGGGCGGAACTTCAATCGGCGGGCAAAATGATCGGTGCTCACGACCTGATCGTGGCGGCCACCGCGTTGGAACGCGGCAGCCATGTGGCGACATTCAACAAGAAGCACTTCGCGCTGGTCAAGAAACTTCATGTCATCGAGCCGCGTTGAGCCGCAGGGCCTCAGCCCCCTCTCCCGCGCCTGACGTTTACCCCACCAGAATATCGGCGATGCGCTCGCCTGTGCATCCATCCCAAAGCGGAGGCACGGTACCCTTCTTTGCGTTCCCGGCGAGCACGCGCGACAATTCCACGCGCAACTTTTCCGCGTCGCGCCCCACCAGAACGTTCGTTCCCATCGAAACCGTGATCGGGCGCTCGGTATTTTCGCGTACCGTCAGACAAGGAACGCCAAGAAATGTGGTCTCTTCCTGAATGCCGCCCGAATCCGTAATCACCACCGTCGCGCGCGACTGCAATCCCAGAAAATCGACATACGGAAGAGGGTCGAACACGCGCAGTTGCCCGGCATTCAGCCCAAAATCGTCGATTCGCTTGCGTGTCCGCGGATGGGCCGGAAACACCACTGCTAAATCCCGGTTCACTTCCAGCAGCGACTCCAGAATTCCCTTCAGCGCCGCGCCGTCGTCGACGTTCGCCGGCCGGTGCAGCGTGACCAAGGCATAGCGTTCCGGCAGACCCTCGATCTTCTTTTTTCGCGCCAACGGCAAAAGCCGCACCAGCGAGTCGATCATGACGTTGCCGACGCGGAAGATCTTGCCCGCCGGAATTCCCTCTCGCCGAAGATTCTCGTCTCCGTCTCCCGAAGGCGTAAACAGCAATTCGGCGAGCTGGTCGGTCACCAAACGGTTGATCTCCTCTGGCATGGTCCGATCGCCCGAGCGCAATCCAGCCTCCACATGGCCGATTCGAACGCCTAGCTTGGCGCACACCAGCGCCGTCGCCACGGTTGAATTCACGTCCCCATATACAAGAACAATGTCCGGCTTGCGCTCGACCACAACCGGCTCCAACCGCATCATGATCTCCGCCGTCTGCTTGGCATGGGTGCCTGAACCGGCCGCCAGGTTCACATCCGGCGCCGGTATGCCCAGTTGCTGGAAAAACACATCGGACATGTTGACGTCGTAGTGCTGACCGGTGTGGACGAGTGTCTGCGCCACATTTTTCCGCTGCCCCAGCGCATGCAGCACGGGAGCGACCTTCATGAAGTTGGGACGAGCTCCAACGATGTGAAATATGTTCAAGAATTCTCCAATCATGTAATAACTAACCTAACGGCCCGCAGTGGAAGCGAGTTTGTATCAACTCATGCCTTCAGAGATACAGCAAAGGTTGTCGGCATCAAACCGCTTTCCAACGCTGTATTTCGAAATTCGAGTTTCGCCATGGCCTCCTCATCGGGGCCAGCCCTGGCGCGCTGGAATATGCGCGAACGAGTATCGACACCAGCCTATGGCGTCGATGCAACCGAGTGTTGCATCGGCATTCGCAATTCAGTACGCCGCAGGATCCATAAGAACGCCGCCACCGCAGCGACCGCAATGCCAAGGAAGACGATCCCTCCGTCGTGATGAAGCTTCCCGTTGAGAAACCCAGGGTCGATGCGAGTTCCGAGCTCCGCGATGGTGAAGATGCGAAGTCCGTTCTTAGCCACCGACAGCGGAATTGCGGCCGCTATGAGCAGAGCTTTCCGCCACCATGAGCGCAGGAAAAGCTGTGCCAAAACAATGGTTATGACCGCAAGTAGGCAACTGGAGCGGATACTGCTGCACTCCTCTGCAACTTCAATATTCAGTTTCGCCAGAGAAATAAAAATTCCACTGCGCTGGACGGGCTCGCCGGCCGCCCGAAACAGCGAAGCGGCCGTCCATGCGGATCCGTACTGCAGCCACCGCACGAGCGCGTTCAGCACGACATCAGGAACCGGCACCAGCAAAAACAAAAAGCAGAGCGGAAGCGCAAACGACCGCAAGGTGCGCAAGCCAAAACAGAAAACTACGCTGCCAATCCACCAAATCACGAGCGCAAACATGCCCAGCGACAGACGCACGCCGCTGGACGCGAAACCCATCCCCCATCGAGCATGAACGCCCAATAGCAACGCGAGCGCCAATGACAGCAAAACCACGCCGCTCTGGAAACTCGGCCGCTCATCGGTCCGGAGCGCTTGCGAATCCCCGTATTTCGAGCCTATATAAATCAGCGCGGCACTTAGAGGAAAAATCAAGAGGATGTGCGTATAGGCATCGTTCGCCAGCGCCAAAGCCAGCGTAATTGCCAGCGGATGCCGCCAGAACAAGATCGACATAGCAAATAAAAAGCCGAAGGCCAGAACTTGATTTCGTGTCGTCATGTTATGTTTTGCATTCTGGGTTCCAAGTTTCGGTTACCGCCTAATGCCAGTCTCTAGGCGGCTCGGACTGGAATTATTTCTAATGTAACACTTCCAAACTCACGTTTCTTTTTGCCGTTCAAAACACTGCACACAGAAGCTCTCTCATCGCAATAGAACATCTCCACCCGGGCATTCGTTGGTTTTCACCAACTGTAATAACGCTATAGGATCGCGGCCGTTTGGCCGCCATGCGCAGAGGGAAATAAGCAAGTGCAGGTCTAAGTGTAGGTTTCCAGACGAAAAAAAGCACCTTCCACGGCCACAGTCGCGCGGTAGCCATCGACAACACTAAGGTCTGCCAGAAACCACTGTTTTCGAGCCTCGGTATTTCCTCGAATTTCTTCAAGCGCGGGATCGAGATCGGGGTGCGTCGTAACTGAAAAATCTGCCAGCGGAAACGAAAGCCCTTCACCGGTCGCTTTCAAGAAGGACTCCTTGCGCGTCCAGCAGGCAAAGAAAGCCGGCACGCGGAGGCGATCCGGCAAAGCCCGAAGGCCGGCGCGCTCGCGAATGGAGAAAAATCGTTCCGCTAAGGCGACGATATCGGCGTCGGCGCGAATTTTTTCAATGTCGATACCGAGCCTATGGCCGGCGGTCACCGCAATTAATCCCAGACCGGAGGAGTGCGAAACGTTGAACCGCAGCCGGCGCGGGTTTTGTTGTGCAGCCAGTTCCGGCTTCCCGCTGGGCTGATATTCGAAGCGTATTTCCACGGCAGGAATTCCGAGGTATCGGCTGAGCAGAAAACGCAGCGCCGAGCGGCATCCAGTGAAATGTAAACGGTCTTTCTTGAAGTGAAAGCGGCTGGCACGGGTGAGTTCGTCGGAAGAAAGAACACTGGAGGTGGAAACAGTTGACGACAGCTCATCCAAGTGGAGTCGCCAGACATCAACGCGGTCGCTGGAGAGATCTGGGCTCGACGGTCCTTCTGCCCATGACGGAGAATTACCAGAATGTTGCTGCACGTTAGGGGCGCTCATACATTCCTATTCCTGAACCCATGCTGGCCGCTTGCCCAGATAGCGGCCAGATTTTCGATCAATAACTTACAGTAACGCTTCTATACTCGCCGGTGGTGAGGAATCGGCTCGATTGCGTCTCCATTTCACTCCCAGGGAACGTTTCAAATAGGTGCATTTTTGTGCAACGGTTGCAAAAAGTATCATCTTGACAACCACTTACGTCAAAGTTTCTAATGCGAATGGCTCGTTAATATTGTCGGAACGGAATTAGCTTGGGTCGCATTTTCCGTCTAAAAGTAGTTCCTGGAATCCATTGTGTAAAGGGAGTTTTTTATGAAAAACATGAACCGGAAATGGTGGCTCGGGTTGGTGGCTTTGCTGTGCCTAACGTCGACCACTTTTGCGGTAAAAGATGACGGCAGGAGGAAATGCCAGCCCAATCGCCCACACGATTGCGCAACGCAAGTTCCAGAGGGCGGCAATTCTCTGATCTACGTGCTTGGGGCAGGGGTCACGTGCCTAGGCGCAATGCTCATCCGGTTCCGCGTTGCCAAGCCTGCAAAATCATAATTGTGGCGGCCTAGTAAATCGCTCCGAGCCAACTCGATCAATACCCGATGCGAGGGTAGCACTGTGCTCTTACACGCCGAGCCGAAACTAGAGCTGTTTCAAAGGTCACCGTAGACCGCGCTCGGCTTTGGGAAAGGCATGCCTTCAGAGCCTGCGGAAAAAGCCTCCACGGTGCAAAAAGCTCACCTCAGGCGCGAATATATTTTCAACGGCTTATGGCACGAGTCAACTCGTGCCCTTCCCGAAAACGACATAAATCAGAATTTTCCCGCAGCTTGATCAGCCGCTGAGGGTACATACTATACACCATTACCAAAGCCGCTCTAGCCCCTGTTTATCGGCGTGATCGTAGTCCATGGCGGTCGCGTTTCCGAGGGTGCGGACTGTATATTGTAGAGTCCGGTGAGTGCAGTGTGTGCAAGAGATCGCCTGCAACAGAATTGCGTGAGGTGCTGCTTTTCAGTTCCAATCCCGAATGTTGTCGCTGGCTTCTCGCAGTTTCAACGCTGCCAGACCGAATTGTGGGCAAAGCGGCGGACGATCCGAGTAAGCTAGTCCCTCATGCTCGAACACCTGCAATGGCTTGGGAAACCTGACCACATGATCCGAAAAATTGTAGCTCTCTTGACCGTTGGGATCTGGATCGGCATCCTCATTGCCGGACTATGGCCGTTCAATTTTGTTCCTAAGAATCGGATACGCTGGCTTCCTGGCGGGGCAGGACTCCACTTTGACGGTTACGGCCAAGTTTTCAGCTCTGAACCGATGTTACTGTCGAGAGGGACGGACGGAGCGGCGCAGGCTACGATCGAACTGGTCTTCACACCCTCAAAGTCCTACAACGCTGCCAGCACTCTCTTTTCGCTCGTCAACCAAGATGAAGTGAGCTTCGCAATCGGTCAATCTCTCACGGATCTGTTTCTTCAGGGCTCGTTCATCCGAAGTGAAGGCATGCCAGTGATGAAGCTTTTCATCGGCGACGTATGCGGCCAAGCACGAGAATTGTTTGTGACCGTGACGCTGGATACGCGCCACGTCGATGTCTATCTTGATGGTCAACTGGCTCGTTCTTTTCCAGTCTCAACTCGGGCCGGCAACTTGTCGGGGAAGATCTTGGTTGGTCACAGTGTGGAAGACGGCGGACGGTGGAGCGGCAGCGTGGCTCGACTCGCGATCTCCGAGGGTACTCTTGACGCAGCAAAAATCAGCCGGCGTTATGAACAATGGACAAAAACTCGACATTTGGACAGCGATGTGAACCACCGAAGCGCTGCCTATGATTTCGTCACGCCCGCTGCGGATTTTGTGAGAAACGCCGGGGAAATTGGGCCGGACTTGATCATCCCCAAGATTTTTCGAGTGTCAAAGCCCACCGTGCTGCGATGGCCCGATCATTTCAACCGCTCGGTGGCCGTCGATGCAGCAGTCAACATCGCTGGATTCGTTCCGTTCGGCCTCGTCACCTGCCTCTGCCTGCGCTTGTGGACCGGGTGGAGTATTTCACGATGTGCCGCGATGACGATTCTTGCCGGGGCCTCGGTCAGCCTGACTATCGAACTGCTTCAGGTTCTTCTGCCCACCCGAGATTCTTCACTCGCAGACGTGGTCACGAACATCTTGGGTACCGTAATCGGAGCCGGAGCCGCATTCGCCGGAGTCGCATTCAATGACAAGCGAATATGATACCGGGGGCATCTGTACCGGTTCTTCGCGTCGACTGGCAATGCGAGGGAGAGCCTAACGATCCCTCTCGAATCCAGAAATTCAGTTATTTCACGCTGGATCTGAGTATGAGGGTGCGGCTGCGAGAATATTAATTAGCTGAGCGACGCTGTATCACGCTGTCGATGGATCTTCTTAGGGCAACGGCCAAGTGCTCAACAAAGGGCTCGATCAGCATGCCGGCGGGATAGACAGGCAGAACAACAATCTCTTGCCCACCTCCCGCCAACCGATCCCATTTCACGTCTGGCTGGCTGAGCATCCGATACTGCTTTTTAGGGCGAAAGTCTGTGACCGTGCCGGGATAGGGTTTGGGGACATAATTCAAGGCTGCGCGGTCATTTGCCTGCCAGATCTGTCCCAGCACCCGGGATTCCGACTTGGCTATCCGAGAGTGCCAGTCGAATTTGGCAAGCAGCATCCCTTGCCACACGGGGATCCGGCTGCGCAAGTGCCTGGCCTTTTCCCAAAAAAACGCGCCCTTCCCTTCAGAATCAAGAGCAAGGAAATTGGCTGCATGAAACACCAGCCGCTCCACATCGCGGTAAGCTCTATCCCAGACTGAAGGGCGCGGAACTTTGCACCAGTTTGAGGTGTCGAACATTACCAACAGGCCAACCTCTTCTCCCTTCGCTTGGAACTGCTGCGCCATCTCATAGGCAATGGTTCCGCCCAGGCAGTAGCCGCCCAGGAAATACGGCCCGTGAGGCTGCACCCTCTGTATCTCCTTGACGTAAAGGGCAGCCATGTCCTCGATTCTGGCTAGGGGCGTGGAACTACTGTCCTGTCCCGGGGCTTGCAGACCGTAAAACGGTTGGTCAGAACCCAAGTGTCGCGAAAGGGCCCGATAGATAAGGACGTTTCCGCCAGCCGCATGAATACAAAAGAACGGAGGGCGCGATCCTGCCTGCTGAATTGTCACCAGCGGCGACCACCCGGGTGTCGGAGCTTCGCGGCCGAGAACCTGAGCAAGCTCCCCAATCGTGGGGGAATTGAACAGCGTCGCGAGGGGCAGCTTGATTTTGAACACCTTTTCAATTTCAGCAAATAAGCGAACCGCTAGAGATGAATCCCCACCCAAGTCGAAGTAATTGTCGTGGGTGCCAATTTTGTCGATGCCGAGCAACTCTTGCCAGACGGTTGCGAGCTTTTTCTCCAAGTCGGTTTGCGGAGCCACGTACTCACTTTGCAGCGCAGAATCTCTGGGAGCCAGTTCTTCCTGCACGATTTCCGGTTCGGCCGGGCGCGGTAGATTTTTCCGCTCTTGGGTCAAGCCCCCACGGGCCGCGAAGTAACCTCGTGCCGGTTCTGTCGGCTCGACCCAATAACGCCGGCGCTCAAAGGGATATGCCGGGAGAAGGACGCGATGGCGTCTCTCCTTTTCATGGAACCCAGACCAATCCACATCAACCCCGGTCAGCCAGAGGCTGCCAAGAGTGTTTAGTATAAAAGCAACATCCGATGCTTGCTCTTGCGGATGACGGACAGAGGAAAGCACCACATTCTTGTGTTCCGATCCGTTCAGATGTTGTTTTGCCAGCGTGCTCAGGGTATTTCCGGGACCCACCTCCAGAAAAACTCTGCTTGGCTCCTTCAACAATTCCCGAACCCCGTCGGAGAATCGGACGGTGTGGCGAAGGTGCTTCGCCCAATAATCGGGGGCCACTGCCTCATCCGGAGTAATCCACGTCCCGGTGACATTGGAAACGAAGGGAATCCGGGGAGGGTTCCTTCTGGTTCGTTTCACCTCGTCGGCAAATGCGTCTAGAACCGGATCCATCATGCTGGAATGAAATGCGTGGGAGGTATGCAAGGGGCGGTAATCCACATTCATTTCGGTAAGCCGCTCTTTGAAATCTTCCACCGCTTTCCCCGTACCGGAAACGGCGCATAAAGAAGGGCTGTTGATCGCCGCCAGAGAAAGTCCGTTATCGCCTATTAACAACCGAACCTCCTTCTCCGGAAGGCGAACCGCCAGCATACTGCCACCTGGCAGACCCTGCATGAGCCGTCCCCTGGCGGCAACTAGGGCCAAGGCGTCTTCCAAGGAAAATACGCCGGCCAGACAGGCCGCAACATACTCTCCGATGCTGTGGCCTACCATATCGTCCGGATGCACTCCCCATGTCATCCACAATCGGGCCAGCGCATATTCCACTACGAACAATGCAGGTTGGGTGATGGATGTTTGGGTCAGCCTTCGAGCGGCCACCTCGGCGCCGGCGTCGTCCGGGTAGAGGGTCTGCCGTATATCGAGCGCGAGATGGGATTGAAGTATTTCAGAGCAGCGATCAACTTGTTCGCGGAATGCTAATTCGGTTCTATATAGCTCCGACCCCATGCCGGCATACTGTGCCCCCTGTCCGGAAAACATGAACGTGACACGTGGATCTCTTCTATCCTGGTAAGCGGTCGCCATGCGATTCGAATCCGCCGTTTCCAGCACGGACACGGCATCCTGGCCATCTTTATTCTTGCAGACGATGACCCTGCGGTGGTTGAAAGCTTTTCGACCTACCTGCAGCGTGTAGGCCGCATCCGGGAGGTTCAGATCGGGGTGGCTCTTAATGAACGCGCTCAGATTCCGGGAGGCCGCTTCCAAAGCGGATTTGGTCTTGGCGGAGAGAACGAGCAATTGGTGAGTCCGGGACGGACCCGAGGGTTCAGCTACAGGGGCCTCTTGGAGGATTACGTGGGCGTTTGTCCCTCCAATGCCGAATGAACTGACGCCCGCGCGGCGAGGGAGGCCATCGCTCTTCCATTCGGAAAGGGCCGCATTGACGTGGAACGGGCTGCTTTCAAAATCGATATTGGTATTCGGTTCATGGAAATGCAGGCTTGGAGGAATTTGCTTGTTCTTGAGCGCGAGAACGGTCTTGATCAGACCAGACACGCCGGCGGCAGCATCCGAGTGTCCGATGTTCGACTTCACGGAACCAAGGGCACAGATGCCCTTCTTCTGCGTTCCACTACTAAAGGCACGGGTCAGTGCGGCCACTTCTGTAGGATCCCCAAGGGCGGTCCCTGTCCCGTGAGCCTCCACATAGGTAATCGTCTCGGGCTCGACGCCGGCATTAGCCAGTGCCTCTACGATAACTTCGGATTGGCCGGCCACGCTAGGCGCCTGGTAACTCACCTTCACGGAACCGTCGTTGTTGGTAGCCGAGCCGAGGAT
>Ga0326728_10004754_pt1 | contig 39543 bp, 35 predicted proteins | sample MB3enrmetagenome_FD_207602 | JGI IMG/M metagenome (GOLD analysis project Ga0326728, IMG submission 207602) | Lab enriched peat soil microbial communities from McLean, Ithaca, NY, United States - MB31MN | ecosystem: Environmental > Terrestrial > Soil > Wetlands > Peat | place: USA: New York... | reverse complement strand
TGGAGTCCTCGCGGCACTGTCAATGCCAAGACCACGGGTTCAAATCCCGTACAGACCGCCAAATTTTGTACGGTGGAAGGCGAAGTGGTCGAGCCGTCAGCCCTTCAAGCTGACCATTAGCGGGTTCAAGTCCCGTCCACCGTACCAACGGCCGAGTGGTCGAGTGGATTCAGGCACCCGTCTTCTAAACGGGATTACGCGGGTTCGAATCCCGCCTCGGCTTCCAATTTGAAGGAAGGAGCGTATGAGCGACACTCTGGTTCTCGACACCCTGGGTTTCCCGGTGGCCTTTGTCTCTTGGCAGCGCGCCATCAATCTGCAATGGCAGGACCGCGCCGTGGTGGTGACGGAAGATGCGCAGCGCGTCCTCCGCTCGCCCTCCTTCGAGATGGGGATGCCGCGCGTCATCAAGCTGCGGAACCATATCAGCCGGAAGCTGCGGCTGAAGGTTCCCATGACTCGCCGCAACATCGCCATCCGCGATAACAGCTCGTGCCAGTATTGCGGCGCGCTGCTGGAAACGGCGGAGTACACCATTGACCACGTCCTGCCCAGGGCTCGCGGAGGACGCTCTGTCTGGACGAATCTGGCGCTGGCGTGTGTCCAGTGTAACAAGCGCAAGTCGAATCGAACTCCGCAGGAGGCGGGACTGACGCTCCGGCAGAAGCCTGTGGAGCCTAACCAGTTCGACCCGAGATTCAATTTCCGTCTGCACATCCACGCGTTGCGCCCGGAGTGGTCAGACTACAAGGCGTACATTTATTGGAACGTCGAGCTTGAAAAATAATTCCCCGGTGAGCAAGCGCGGTCGTTGCGATGGTCTGAAAAGCCATAGAGTCCCGTTCGACTCGGGGACCGGGGACCAACCCTTCTGGCCTCGTCTAACGGTAGGACGGCTGACTTTGAATCAGCTAATCCTGGTTCGATTCCAGGGGCCAGAGCCAAAAGCCGCAGAGAAACGCAAAAAACGCGTGTCTCTGCGCTACTGCGAGATCGTTCAACTGGTAGGACTCCAGATTCTGAATCTGGCAATGCTTGTTCGAATCAAGCTCTCGCAACCAGGAAACCGGGGACGTTCACCAAAGGGACCGGATGGGGACAGACGGGAAGTTATACTCGTTTTCTTGTCCATGTTACGTCCCTTGGGGCTACCCAACACGCTACAACCCCTTCGGGGCCATGGGCAGGGCGCGCAGGCGTTGGCCGGTGGCGGCGAAGATGGCGTTGCCGATGGCGGGCGCGATGCCGACGATGGGGGTTTCTCCCGCGCCTGCCGATGGCACGTCCTTGCGATCGATCAGGACGACTTCCATGGCTGGAGCGTCGCTGAAGCGCGGGACGCGATACCGCGCAAAGTGCGGGTTCAGGATGCGCCCGTTTTCAAACTGGATGGCTTCGAACAACGCTCCCCCGATTCCCATATTATTCGCGCCTTCCACCTGGTTGCGGAGCCCGTCAGGATTCACCACCGCGCCGCAATCAAACGCCGTGACGACGCGCACCACGCGCACTTGATGCGAGGCTGAGTCCACCTCCACCTCCGCGCACGTCGCAATGTAGCCGCCCTTATCGAAGCCTCCGGCGATGCCGAAGCCGTGCCCCGGCTGGGGCTTGCTCTGTCCCCAGCCGAATTTCCGGGCAGCGGCTTGGAGGGCATCCCGCATGCGCGCATCGGTGAGGTTCTTGAGCCGGAAATCGAGCGGGTCCATTTTGGCCAGGTGCGCGAGTTCGTCCATGAAGGACTCGCGCGCGAAATGGTTGGCCGCGGCGGCGAGGGAGCGGTACGAGCCCTGTCGCAGTGGCGATTCGACAGGGTGAAACTGTATGCGCTGATTGGGAATATTGTAGAGGGTGGTGATGGCGGCACCGCCGGAATTGTAATTGTGAAATTCCCATGCGGTGATGGCGCCGTCGCCGGCCAGGCCCGCGGAAACTTCGATGACGCCGGCAGGGCGAAAATAGGCCCAGGTGAATTCCTCCTCGCGCGTCCACGTAAGCTTCACAGGATGGCGTGCCGCCTGGGCCAGGCGCGCCGCTTCCACGGCCGCCTCGCCGGTGTGTTTGCCGCCGTAACCCGAACCCATGTCGGGCATCACCACGCGCACGTGGTCTTCCGGCAGGCGGAAAGTCTCCGCCAATTCGCCGCGCACCCCAAAGGGCCGCTGCGTTCCGGTCCACACGCTCAGCTTGCCGTCCTTCCATTCCGCCACCGCGGCACGGGGCTCGAGCGGCGCGTGGGCGATGTAGGCGACCGTATAAGTTTGGGCGAGGCGCTGGCTGGCATCCGCCAAGCCCTTCTCCACTGAGCCGACAACGTGGCCGCCGCGTTCTTCACCGTTCCCGGCGTTTTTCTTCAGGTATTCAAAGAGCTCGTCGCTCGAGGTCTGCTTGGGCGGGGAATTCCACGTGGCGTGGAGGGCTGCCAGCGCGCTTTCCGCAACGCGGGTGCTGGGGGCGGCGACCCCCACAAAGTTGCCGTCGTGCACCACGGTGACCCCCGGAATCGCCTCGGCCTCGTGGCTGTCAAGAGAAGCGATAGTGGCGCCGTAAGCCGGGGGCCGCAGAACCTTGCCGTAAAGCATTCCCGGCAACTTGATGTCGGAAGGGTAGCGATGCCTGCCCGTAACGATGTCGCGGCCGCTCACCTTGCCGAGCGGCTGGCCCATGACCTTCCACTGGGCGGCGGGGGTAAGCGGGTCTTCGGCAGGAATAGCCTGGGCGAGTTCGCGTCCCTTGGCCAAATCCGCATAGCTGGCGGTGCGCTGCGATTCCGGGTCGGTGACCGCGCCGTTGGCCGCGCGCAACTTGGCGTGGTCCACGTTCCAAGCCTCGGCGGCAAGACCGATCAGGGCGTCGCGAGCCGCCGAAGCCGCGCGGCGAAGCTGCGGCGTCATGGTGGGCGTGGTGCGGCTGCCGAAAGTTCCCATGTCATAGGGAACGCGGTCCGTGTCGCCCATGAGGAGCTGGACGGAGCCGGGCGCAACGCTCAACTCCTCGGCCACGGCCTGCGTCAGCGAGGTGCGAATGTTCTGCCCCACCTCCACTTTGCCCGTGTAAACGGTGACTTCGCCATTTTCGTTGACGTGCAGCCAGGCGGAGATCTCCTGGGGCAGGGGTTGGTCAGGCCGGCGGCGCGTGCGGCCGGCTTCCTGTGCGTCGAGAGAAATATCGCGGAGGCAGAAAACCACGATGCCGCCGCCCAAGACTTTGAAAAAATCACGCCGCGGCAGGCCGAAATGATAGGTGGGCCCTGCACGTAGCTCGTAGCGCTCGGGTTCTATGGACATGGGGAATTCACGGGGTGTATTCACGAGCGCACCTCCAGCATGGACTTCGCCGCACGGCGAACGGCCGCAATAATGCGGGGATAAGTACCGCAACGGCAGATGTGGCCCTCGAGGTAGTGGGCGACCTCCTCGTGGGACGGGTCGGGATGAACCTTCAGCAAGCCCACCGTGGTCATGATCATGCCGGCTGTGCAATATCCGCACTGCATGACCCCTTCATCCAGGAACGCCTGCTGAACCGGGTGCAGTTGGCCGTCCTTCTCCAGGCCTTCGATGGTGGTGATGGGCTTTCCGGCCGCATCGCCCACCGGCGTAATGCAGGCGCGGCGCGGCGCCCCCCCGAGCAGGACCGTGCAGGCGCCGCATTGGCCCTCCCCGCATCCGTACTTGCTCCCCGTCAGGTCGAGGTCGTTGCGCAAGACACTGAGCAGACTCGCGTCGGCGTCAACATCAACGGAAAATTTCACACCATTGATAAGCAGTTGCGTGACTCTCGGCATGATTCACCCCCCGCGCGGGCGTAGACTCCCACCTCGCCTGAAAGCGGCATGGCCCCTGACCGCAGTCCCCATTTTACGCCGTTTTCATCGGCAGGGAACGGGCAGATGGAAATCCGGGCGAGGAACTTACGGTCAAGTCACAACGCCTCGTGGAATTCCGGGGGGATAGCTACGAGGGGACCCTAGATGGGGGCATTGCGGGTTGATGAATACAAAGAAGCAGGCGTCAGGCGCCAAGTGTTGATGGCGGGATACGGGACTCGGGATTCGGGACTTGTGCCGTCGTCATAGGCGGGCTGCCGAGTGCTGGGTGCATGGTGCGAAAAGCAGCACAAAATGGAGGTGCAAGCGGGTATGTTGATGAAAATAAGGATGCGGACAAATTGTCACACCCAAGCTCAACAGCACGTTAGGGTAGGAATCAGTACGACGGCAAGCAATGATCCGGTACCTTCTGGGACTTTATCGAACCCTCTGCGTAATACCCACTGCCTACTGCTTACCGGCTCCTTGCGGTTTGCGCTCGCGGCGCAGGCTGGCCGGCCCTTTGGTCAGCGCAAAGTGCAGCACCCCCCGCGGCAGCAGGCGCAGGAGCGATACGAGCAGTTTGTAGCGCAATCCCGGCACGACAAAGAGCTTTCCTTTTTCCAGACCTTGCAATGAGGCTTCCACAACTTCCTCAGCGGGCATCCACCAACCACGCGAGATAAATCCCCGATCGATCCCCAACACGTCGTGGAATTCCGTCAGGGTGAATCCCGGGCAGAGCGCTTGCACGCGAACGCGTGAACCGGCGCTCTTCAGTTCCAGGTAGAGACCTTCGGTGAAACAGTTGATCCAGGCTTTGGTGGCGTAGTAGCTGGTGCTGCCGGGGCGTGGCGCAAAAGCGGCGACGGAGGAAACGTTGATGATGGCGCCCTGGTTGCGCGCGCTCAGGTTGCGCAGCGCCGCGTGCGTCAGGCGCATCGTGGCCAGCACGTGCAGGCGGTGCATGGCGTCCTGACTCTCGATGGGCGCATCGCAAAACCGCTGCAGAGTGCCGAACCCGGCGTTGTTCACCAGCAACTGGAGATGGGCCGCGCCGATAAGGAATTCCTCCACGCTGCGCAATTCCGCTTCGCGGGTCAGGTCCGCGCACAGCAGTGTGCAGTTCGCGTGGAAGTGGTTGCCGAGTTCATCGGCGATCTGCCGCAGGCGGTCCTGGCGGCGCGCCACCAGCGCCAGATCGTAACCACGCGCTGCGAGCGTCCGCGCGAAGACGGCCCCGATGCCGCTGGAGGCGCCGGTAACTACTGCAAGGGGTTTTGCCTCACTCATTTTTGCCTCTCTTTGTAGCATGGCCATCCTGGCCATAATCTTTCAGGGGATGGAAGCCCGTGCTACACCGTCGGCTCGCCGTGAATTTCCACTTCCTCGGGTTCGACGGTCAGCGGCTCAGGCTCGGGAAGTTTTCCCTTCCAATCCGCCCAGCCCCAGAAGATTGCGGTGCTTGAGCTGAGGGTGCCCGCCACAAATCCGATGGTCCTTGGCCCATGATACTGGGAAGCGACGCCCGCCGCGGTCATAGAAAGCATCATGGTGGACCACACCAGCGATTCCACCGTCGCAAATACTCTGCCCCGGAATTCATCCGGAACGCGCCGGAGCAATTGCGAAACATTGAGTACCGAACTTATCGCCACACCGGCGCGCGAGAGGGCGATGAAAAACAAGGCGGCCGCGAAACTCTGCATCTGGCTGAAGAGCACGTAGGCGCCGCCATGGACAACATAGCAGATGGCAATGGTGCGTTTGTAATTGCGGAAGCTGATTCGGCGGCCCATGGCGTGGCCCACCGCTCCGCCCACCAGCAGGCCCACTCCCGCGGCGCTCCACACGATGCCGATTCCCGCCGGGCCGCGGTTAAACACCTGCTCGCCAAACAAGGTGAAGAGAATTTGGGCCGCGCCCCCGCCCGTGGCCCAGCCCACCCCGACCAGGCCAATTCCCAAAATCAGCGGCGACGACCGCATGTAGCGCAGGCCTTCCTTGTATTCGTGCCACGGGCGCACCACTTGGTCTTCCGTCAGCGCCTCGCGCTTCGCCCGAAAACTGCCCGCGCCGCGCAATTGCCAGATGCAGGCCGCTGATCCGAGAAAGGAGAGGGAGTTCAGAACGAACGCCCACTGGTATCCCAGGCTCGCCGCGCTCAATCCCGCCACCATGGTGCCCACTGTCAGCGTGGTCCATTGCGTGGTCTGGGTCAGCGAATTGGCGGTGTGCAATTCCTCCCGGTTGGTGATGGAGGGCAGGATGGAAGTGCGGCCGCTGGTGAAGAACGGCGACGCAAACATCAGCAGTGCGCTCAGTCCGTAAAGCAGCGACGTCTGATGATGATGGACCGTCAGTACGAAAGCCAGGGCCACCACGGCGCGGATCAGATCGCTCGCGATCATAATGCGCTTGCGGTCAAAGCGGTCGAGGATCACGCCGGCCAGGGGCCCCGCCATGACCGCGGGCACGGCTCGCGACAGCATGACGCCGCTCACCACCAACCCGGAGTGGGTGGTCTCCATCGCCAGGCTGAACACCGCAATGTTGTTGAAGTGATCGCCGATCTCACTGACGACCTGGCCGATCCAGGTGTAGCGGTAATTGCGGTTCTGGCGCAGAAGTTGTCGAAAATCGTTCAGCATCAGCTTTCGGTATTACTTCTCACCTTTCATGGTTCTTCTCTCGTTGCCCCATCCACGAACATCCTGCCAGGCGTATCCGCAGTTATGCATGACTCGCCTCGTCAATCCGCCTTGAGTTGCAGAAAAAACAGGGGTAGGCGCGGATGTCAGATGCAAACCTGACCAGGAAGGCTTCTGATATTCTACAACAGCCAGGCGATTTGCGGTTGTTCCCTGCGAGATTGAAGATCGATAAAGATAACCGGTGCCCTGGCATGGCGAAGGCAGCACAGATTGCGGGGCCGAGATTTGCTCACTGGAACGTGGAAAGAGAAGTCAAAAGGCAAGGGTCAAAACGCAAAAGTAACAAACCCCCAAGTTGGGGATTTCTCTCGCTGGGGTTGGCAGTGGGGGCGGATCTTCAGGCCAGATCCGCACTGCCCCTGCTTGCCTCCAGGCTTGAACTCATCGGTTGAGTTACGAATTCTGCGGGTTAGGTGGATTCCAAGGGGCACTCCGCGGTCGACCATTTATGCCGGTCGGGTTATTCAAACCGCCCGGCGGACGAGTCTTGACCCTGACAGCCTTGAGCGCGTGGAGCACCAGCGTGTTGGAAGTGCCCAGTTCGCGTCCAATCGCGCGCGTGGTCATGCCCGCAATGTACATCTCCTTGATCCGCAGGTAGCGAGAGCAAAGCTCTGGATCATGGTGAATGATCCATCCGTGCCAGCCGCATACTTTACAAGTTCCCACTTTGCGTTTCACTTGTCTTCCTCCCATTCCGCGTACGGTCTTCGGCACTCCGCCCCGGGCCCAGCACTTATTACCTCGAGGTCAGGCGGCGGAAGTCCAAGCGGCAAGTTAATGTTGCATACGGCGATGATAGCTTGAAATTGTGCACTTGGTAAACCTGGCTTACCATCGGATTGAGTTTACCATACTTTAGTGCCGGCCCGTGCTACACTTGCGTCACTCGGAGGTCGGCTATGCCTGAAGAAATTGATCGCCAATCCATCATCGACGAAGAACACCTTAGGCTTTTGTCATTGGCCTACATGATTTCGGCCGGTTTCGCGGCTTTCTTTTCTTGCATCGGTCTGATGTATGTGCTGATCGGCATCGTCATGAGCGTAACTTTTTCCCACGTGCCGGCCTCTGCCAAGACCGGCCAGCCGCCGCCTGCCTTCATGGGATGGATCTTCGCCGGCATCGGTTTGGTAATCCTCCTCATCGGGGTGGGGGTGGCAATCGCCAGGTTCTGGGCGGCGCGGTGCGTCAAACAACGAAAGTCCCGAACCTACTGCATAGTCATTGCGGCTCTCGGCTGCTTGGAATTTCCCTATGGCACGGCGCTGGGTGTTCTCTCGCTCATTGTCTTGGGACGCGAATCGGTGGCCAAGCAATTCACCGCAAACCCCCAGCGACCCGCACCCCCTCCGGCCGGCGCAGCAAATTCAAGTTAAAGGCTTGCTGCGGTGTGGGCGGCCCCACATTGGGCGGTATCTCGCCCGTCAAGGACATCAGAAATTCCTGCAGGTCCGCGCGCTCCTGTCCGGTGAGGAAATCCAAGGGATGAATCTCTTTGTCGCGATAAGGATTGGAATTGCCTCCGCCGATGTAGAAGTCGATGACTTCCTTCAGATTCTTATGGCTCCCGTCGTGCATGTAGGGGGCGGTCAACACGATGTTGCGCAGGGAGGGGGTTTTGAATGCGCCCTTGTCCGCCTCGACGTTGGTAACTTTGAACCGGCCAATGTCCGTCAATTCCGCTTCGCCGTTGATTCCCAGTTTTACGCCCACGCCCAGATTGTGGAATTTGTTATCCGTGAACAGGGCGTATTTCTCCCCAATGGTGTGGCACGCGGCGCAATCTCCTTTCTTGGGGTTGCGGAATACATCCAGGCCGCGCTGGGCGGAGGCGCTCAGAGCTTTCTTGTCGCCGCCGTACATGTAGCGATCGAACGGAGAATTGGCGCTCACCACGGTGCGTTCAAACGAGGCGATGGATTTCTCCACCATCTCGTAGGTGATGACGTCGGCGTCAAAAGCCTTTTTAAATTCCGCCCGGTAAGCCGGGTCGGCGTTGAGCTTTCGTTCCACGCCCTCCAGGGTGTTGCCCATTTCCACCGGATTCGCCACGGGGCCTTCTGCCTGTTTCTCCAGGCTGGGGGCGCGCCCATCCCAAAATTGAGTGGTGAAATAGGCGGTGTTGAATACCGTGGAGGAGTTGCGGTTGCCTTTCTGTTTGCGGACCCCGTCGGAGAACTGCTGTCCGTCGCTGAAACCCAATTTGGGGTCGTGGCAACTTGCGCACGACACGGTGTTGTCCACGGAAAGGGCAGTGTCGTAATACAACCTGCGGCCCAGGGCCACCGTCTCCGCCGTCGGTGGGTTGTCTGCCGGAATGGGGACGGCCGACAATCCCAAAGGAGCCGTAATTTGGATGGGGGTCCCGATCGGCTTTGCCTCCACACGCGGCGCTGGGTTGGGTTTTTGTTTGCAAGAAACGGAACAAAGCGCCATCAGGACAAGAATCAAGATGACTCGGCGCGAACGCATGAGGGTGTCCTCCCGCTGTAAATGAGTGGACGTTTTGCGAGGACTGCAGGGCTTCAGATCTGGCCTTGAGGTTCGCTCCGTCAGCGGACGACCAACCCGAGCGTCAAGACCACGAAGGAAGGGCGCATTTTAGCACATTGCGCAATCCCTCGACCTCCAACTACTCACCAATTCCTGAAGTGTGGCCACCATCTGAGCAGGGAGAGCGGGGGGGAAGTTATCCGTCCGGTTGTTTACGATACCCCGCTTCGGGGATTCGGAGGCGCCGACTTAAAAAAGATGTGCTTAGGTAAACACCAGTAAGGGCCCATCCCTCCAACCAGTATCCCCCCGTCGGCTGGCGACCAGACTGCGGCCGACTTGAATTCCTCGCGCCGCAAGGTCAAATACAACGACATTGAGTCCGAAACTTGCTGTCCGCAGGATCAATTGCCACGCGCTCGCCTTGACAGCCTTAATGGAAGGACTCGATTGGAACACCGCTTGCTTTCCCCATTACTCGAAGACCAGCTTTCGCTCAGCGACACTGTGTCTGAGTTTTCCGGAGGATTGACTATGGTTCCTATAATTGCCATGAGTTCGGTTTGGGCAGTGATTACGATCGCGTTTGTTGTCTTAGTCCTTTACCGTCGCAGCCTTACGAAGCAGGAATCGGATTGGATTCCCTTGACGGATGACGCCAAGGAAGATTCGGCCATTCAAGCCCAAACGGTCATCGAGATGAAGACCCGAAAGTTGACCGTCCCGATTCGCACTCTAGGGACGCTTTCGCTGCTCATGCTGCTGGTCATTGTGGGGTTCTGGCTCTTCCACAGCCTCTTTACCCCGCCCCCGATGCCGCAATAAGGCGCAGAGTGGGACCGATTTAGTGAGCTTGAGGCGCAGCAGCCGACGGCCGTTGCGCCTTCTCCCGCTATTGCCAAGTCGGTTTGCGCGCCCCCTGCGCACCATTTCCATCTTTCCCCAACCCGGCTAGAACTTGGCCGGGCACTCGCGAGCGGACAACCCCGCGCACAACCAGGTGCGAATCCAGCCGACCACTGGTACAATCATGCCGATATACCCCATCCTCAGGAGCCGGTATGAAGACGCACCCCCCTGCATCCTTTCCTTTGCCCAGCGTGGCGATTGGTTTTAGGCCGGAATACCTGGATTTCCGCCGTGGCATTCACGTGGGAAATCTGGAAGAGAATGAGCGCATCACGCGCATCCTGAAGCTGGCCCTGGAGGCGCGCTATCGGCAAGGATTCGTCACGGAGCGCTGGGGCCGCGGCGTCTTCTGGCAATGGATCGCCTTCCTGCCGCGCGCCGACCGCGAGGCCAAGCCGCTTTCCTCGCACGCCAGCTTTGGCTGCTCCAAGTTTTTCATCTCCGTGGAGACCGAGGAGGAGGTTTTCAAGTGCGGATTGCAGATCGAACGCGGCTATGTAAAGGCTCCGCGCTCGTTCCGCGAATGCGAGCTGCGCCCGGATTGGGACTGGCACCGGCTGGTGAAAGGTTTGCGGCCCGGCAGCCCCGTGGAACGCGAACTGCGCAGGCTGATCTTGCGCGAAGGCTTCAGCCTCTTCGCCGGCAGTTGGGAAACGGAGCTCGGGCAGTTTTCCAAGGAGAATTTCCCCGGCGTCACCAAGCTGCGCCGCCTGCTGAATGCCGCGCCCAAAAATCATTGGGCGGGATTTCAGCTCTTCTACCCCATGACGGAAGAGGAAGTGCGCAGCGCCACGGGAGTGGACTTGGTGGAATCCATGCTCGCCGTGTTCGGCGAGGTTACGACCTTAATGAACCTGACCATGCAGATTGAGTTGGCGGAGGGGGAAGGTGAAGTATGAAGTATGAAGGCTGAAGGATGAAAGATGAATTGTGGAGCATTAGGGCGATTTACCACTTAGGCTTAACGCTTCATCCCTCATCCTTCATACTTCAGCCTTCATACTCACACGTTAAATTTCCGCAGATCGATCTTCGCGCGGTCGAATACGCCCAGGCCGAGGGCGCCGGCGATCTCGACGTGTTCGCATTGGCGGTGCACGAAGGTGTCGTTCTTGTCGGGCGCCGATTCCATCAGCTTGTTCATACCCACGGAGACGCGTTTTTCGTCGATGACTTCCCACCCGATGTGGTCCATAGCCACCGGGTCAGTGGAGAAGTACAGCGTGCGATGTTCCCACACATATTCCTTCTGGCCGCCCGGGCCGGCGTTGTAAAGCCCCTTCACGCCGTCCAGAATATTCAGCACCACTTTATTGCGGATGACCGGCAGGGCCACCACTGCCGGAATAAAGCTGTTGCAGGCATTCAGCGTGGGGCTGGAGTGGCTGCGGTTGACGTTATTCACCAGGCCGTGCGAAAGGTTCTTCAGGCACATGGTAATGCCTGCCGACTGGTGTTCCTTCAGCACGGGCAGGTTCACCACTTTGTTCACCTGCTTGGTGATGAACTGCGCCGCGTAGGATCGCCGCGCCCGCTCGTTGTCAATGGAGAAGCCCGGCAGCGTCAGCGCCATGTCCATGTAGTGGTCCGGGTCGTAGCCGGCGATGTTTTGCTGGATGTTGTCCACGTCATCGGTGGCCCAGGAGATGCGCACTCCCTCGGGCAGCCACTTATCGAATCCGCCGCTATAGAACTGTTTCTTGTAGCGGTCATAGGCGACGATGTCCTGACGTTTGACTCCCGCGGCTTCGAGTCCGGCAACGATCTCGTGCATGACGGTGGCGTCGGAAATCACTCCCGACGACTGGCCCACCGGGTTCACCTTGATGCCCACCACGTCGCCCGGCTCAAAGAATTGCCGCCAGGCGTCCACCCACCCATCCGCGCCGGTCAATTCCATCATGCCGCGCCGCATCATCTTTTGAACCTGCTCGGCCTGATATTGGCCGGACACGATCACGGCGGGATTCTCCACGGCGCAGACGCGCGCGGGATAAAGCCCCGGCATGCTGAGTTTGCTGCTTTCGGCCTTCGATTCCGAGCGCGCGCCGAGGGCATACCCGTTGGCACTCCCGGCTAAAACATGTCCTGCCAAACCTCCACCTAGCGCCTTTAAGCAACCGCGGCGAGTAAGACTCATCGTGACCTCCTGCCCTGATATGTCTATTTATACCCGAAAGTGGGCCGCGATGGGGCAAAAAAGTCTGATTTCCAAGCGCGCCGACCCTGGCCGTACAGAAATAATGACAAAATGTCTTAATCCATCCCTCCGACAAAAACCTGTGGCAAAATCCCCAAAAATATTCTCCAAAACTGCAATTTGGGCCTATTCGCAAGTCGGGGGAAAGGAGCTTTCCATCCCCGGAGCTCAAGTCCGCCGGTTGGTGTGTCTTGTTTCGGTGCGAAGGAGAGGAAATGTCTTCCTTGGATGCCAGGGAGCGAAAAGGTCCTGCTTCCGTGCCCACAAGTGGAATGCTCTTGCTTCCGCTCCCAGGAGTTGATATTTTCAGCGGGGAAGGGAAGGGCGCCAGTCCAGCGCCCGCGCGCAGGAGTTTGCGCAACCCTTTCCAGTGCGCAAAACAAATAAATCCGTAAAGGAGTGAATCATGGGCGAAACAACGGTTGCGCCTCCCATGCCGGAAGAACCGCCGGCCGGTTCTTTCCTGAGCCGATTTTTCGGTGTCTTCATATCTCCCGGCGAGACTTTTGAGGATATTGCCCGCCGGCCGGGTTTTATTGCCCCCCTGGTCACGGTCGTGGTGGCGGCCTGGGTTTTGTTCGACACGATGTATTGGAAGGTGGGAATGGAAACCATGACCCGCCTGACGCTCGAGCGCAGTCCCTTTACTTCCCATATGCCGCCGGAGCAATTGGAGAAAGCCATCCACGACAGCGCCGCGCACCTCACGCGGCAACTCGTGATCACGGACGTCAGCATCCCCATCGCCCTTACCATTATCCTGCTGATCGAGGCGGGACTGGGAATGATGATTGTGAATGCCATTCTCGGCGGGCAGGCCAAGTTCAAGACCCTTTTTTCCGTGGTGACTTATGCCCAACTTCCGACGATCCTGGGGAATGTCCTGGGCATGGTCGTCATTCTCTTTGGCGGCACCGACAACCTGGATCCCCAGAATCCTATTCCCTTGAACCTCGCGTTTTTCCTGAACTACAAAGAGGTTCCCAAGCCTTTGTTCTCGCTTGCCGGCTCGGCAGACATCCTGGTGGTTTGGATGGTGATCCTGCTGGGATTGGGAATGAGCAAAGCGGCGGGCGGGAAGGTGAAGGCCCTGCCGATCACCCTGTGTTTCGTCGGCCTCTGGGCGATCTGGATTATCGGCAAGTTAGCGTTATCAGCGATATTCTAGCGCTCGACGGACAGCCCGTTTGAACTCGACCCGTGCAGCGCGGACCTGTTTGGCAGATCCGGGGCTTGGAGTTTCGACATTTTCGGAGCCCCAAACCAGCCCGGCGCGGTGCGGGCTCCGTCCCCAGCCAGTGGAAAGGCCGCTCCCTTCGTCATCCCTCCCGAGTTGTTCCAACCTGATCCGGAGACGGCGATCGATGCCGTCGCAAGCACGTAGCACGTAGCCACGGTCAGTGATTTTCTGACCGTGGTCTTTTCCTTGGTTGCAGGGCATAAGTGGATTGTGGCCACCGGGATTGTAATAGGGGTATCACGCGTGAGAAAAGACCACGGTCAGAAAATCACTGACCGTGGCTACGTGCTTCTTTCTCCCCGCTGTCATGGAGAGGCGTTCGTTCCCAATCCGGCCAAGTGCCCAATTAACATAATTTCCGAGTGCATTCGCCCCGAACTTCGGGCTTGATTGTGGATACTCCGATAATCCCCGAATATCCCCGCCACTGGTGAGGTCACGTGACTTCCACGCCTGTAGGAGCCGCCACGCTGAAGCACGACATATTGTCCGCCTACGCATGCCAAATTGTCCCTCCACCTCCGCCCGCCTCCGCTTCACCAGCCAGCGCCATCTTGCTAGGGTGGATTCTTAATGCCAAGGATTTTGCAGCGAATGGTAAACTGCCCCTGATTACTGTGTCTCACCCAAGGGGTTCACTCCAGACTGTCCCGGGTTTCCCTCGGGTTTCCCCTTTCTTCGTTTTTTGCTATTTGACACCTTTTTCCCTACTGGCAGCGCCGCCTCCCTCAGGTGGGGCTGGCCGAGCAGTCATTAGCTCGGTAATTTCGATCTGATAGGCTGCGCACATCTCTCCGAAGCATTGCCCTTTGTGGGCCACATGCAGGATGCCTCGTAAGACGACGTCAACGGGCTGGAATTGATCTTTCTTCGTCAGGGATCGCATTACGGCGGAGGCCTGCTTGTTAGCCTTGTACCCGGAACCCTCCCGCAAGTTCACTTCTATTAGGGGGCAGGAGCGGTCCATTAGAATAGCTCCGTGAATCACAAAACGATACAGCCCGGCAACCTCGATGAGCTTATTTGGAAGAATTCGCGATAACTTCGCATAGGGGCATGGCCTCCGAGGAAGCGCCCCCCTTCCCGTCTTGAGGGTGGGCAACTAATGTAAGACAAAGAATCGCACTCGCTGTTGTTAGTCTCATTGCTGGGGGTACCTCGCTGGATCCCATTCTAGGTTGTCTGCATGCGGATAGGCCTTTGTGATTTAGTCATCCAACTCCTGGTATCCTTGTGGTCCTATCGGCCCATTGGGATAAAACGAATATGGCCTTACCAACGAACCTGCACTGTATGCTTGGAACTCCGTATCGCGCTGGAAGTAATTCGGGAAACCTGGGAAACCTGGGAAACCTGGGGGAAACCGGGGAAACCTGGAAACCTGGAAACCTGGGACAGACACCTGACTGCACCCCTGAGTTGAGACAGTGGAAATAGGGACAGTTTACCATTTACTGCAAACTTCTTGGCACGGAGAAAAGACCATAAGATGATGGCGCTGGCTGGTGAAGCGGAGGCGGGCACTGCTGGAGAGCAACCCGCCAAGGAATAGCCGGCCGGAAACTCATCGTTTCGATGAGCGAGGGCGTGGTCCGCAGGGGTCGCGCCCTCATCGAAATGATAGATTTCCCCATGCCTTGAAAAACTCATCAGGGAAGCTGCCGCGCCGCGGCCTCCTTTTTGTTTTTGTCGTGCCAGTCGCGCTCGAATTGTGCCGGCGGCAAGTAGCCGAGGGCGGAGTGCAAGCGACGCTGGTTGTAAACCTCGTCGAGAAAGTGGCCGATCGAGCGGCGGGCCTCCTCCAGGTTCTGGTACTGCCGCAGCGACACTTCCTCGGCTTTCAGCGTCTTGATAAAGCTCTCCGCGTAGCCGTTCTCCCAAGGGGAGGCTTTACGGCTCATGCTGATCTGGAAGCCGCACTCCAGCAAGCGATCGACCAGTTCGGCCGAGGCATACTGAATGCCCTGGTCGGAGTGGTGAATGATGCCGGCGGGAAGCGGCCGATCCGCCACGGCCCGGTTCAAGGCCTGCAGGACCAGGCTGGTTTGCAGGCTCTCGCCCAGTTCCCACCCCACGACGCGCCGCGAAAAGGCGTCCAGAACCACGGCCAAAAAGATGAACTCCTCCCGCAGGTGGAGGTAGGTGATATCGGCAACCCAGACTTGATGGGGAGCCGTGATTTCGCGGCCCGCCAGCAGGTTCGGGTAGATCGGGCGGTAGTGGCGCGAATCGGTGGTCACCATGAATCGTCGCTTCCGAAGGCTGAGTAAATTATCTTCCCGCATGACCCGCAGCACCCGCTTGTGATTCACCCCGATCCCCTGCCAGCGCAGTTCCGCCGCCACCCGGCGATAGCCATAAAAGCGATTCTCCAGCGCCACGCGCTGAATCCGGTCGCGCAACTCGGTCTCGGCCTGGCGCGGGGCGTGCTCGTCATAATGCCGGTAAAACCCGGCGCGACTCACCTGCGCCGCGCGGCAGGCCTCCTCGATCGATAGTCTGGCGCCCGCAAGCTGCATCATGGCTTCGATCTCTCCATAGATGCCGTTGCGCCAGGCCCTTTGCTCTCCTGGCGTAACGCCTTGACCCGCTTGCAGGCTCTTTGCAAAAAATCCATCACCAGCGCCTGTTGCCCTACCTTGCGCTCCAAGGCGCGGATGCGCGCCTCGGCCGCCGGCACCCCTTCCTCGGACGACTTCCGCGGCCGACCCTGGGGCCGTCGCAATCCCTCCGCGCCGTGCCGGCGATAGGCGTCACGCCAGCGGTAAAGCATCTCCCGCTTGACCTGCACCTCGCGGCTCAGCGGCGCCACCGGCTCCCCTGCCATCATCCGCTCCACTCCACTCAGTTTGAACTCCGGCGTGTGAATCCTCGGCTTCCCACCCTTTGCCTTCTTTGCCCCCTTCAAGGAACACCTCCATCCCATTCGCTGAAATGTGTCCCTATTTTACCTGTCTCAGTTTTGGGGTGCACTCCACACCAAGTTTCTGGGTTTTCGGGGAGCAGTTTTCATGGTGCCACCTTGGGAGCGTCAGGACGTGCTGGTATTTAGTCCACCCTGCGGTTTGGGTAGGCGCCCGACGACCCAAGCCAGCCGAGGCATCGCTCGTCCCATCCCGGAATCCGTGCCATCCCCGCCTTGCCGTCCGCCAGCTTCAACAAGGAATGTACTACGCCTCGTGGTTTGGGAGGTCAAGGGAAAAGATCTCACAACCGCCAAAATGCCTGAATAGAACCAGGATACTTGGTGTCTGTCCCGGGTTTCCTGATTACTGTGTCTCACCCAAGCGGTGCACTCCACTCCCCTGACACGCATGTCTCCCAGTAGAGGTATTATGGGAAGTCGGAAACATGCGGCATTGCGAAATCAAAAGGAGGCTATGGCTGAATTGCCGGCGATATGAAATCTCGATCGCTTTTCGCTGTAGCAGGAATCTCGGTGTCTTGTGCGCTCGCCTGGTGGCTCTTCTTCTCCCTTGCAAGCCCGATTTCGAGTGTGCGCCTCTCCGCTGTCCGGAGGTTGTCTGACCAGGCCGCCATCGCTAGGGTAGCCCTTGGCGATGAAGACCGTGGCGTCCAAAGCGCCGCCGTCGAGAGGCTGACGGACCAGGTCTCCCTTGCTAAGCTCGCCACCAGGAATGAGTATTCGTTCGCTAGGGCTTCCGCCGTCAAGAATCTCACAGACCAGGCCACCCTCGCCTGCATCGCAGCGCATGGTAATGAATGGGAATGGCGGGGTGTCCGCAGGAGCGCTTTCGAGAAGTTGACCGGTCAAACCACGCTGACTCAGATCGCCATTGCTGCCGACGACTCTGAAATTCGCAAGGCCGCCGTCGAGAAACTATCTGACCCGGTAAGTCTAGCCCGGGTTGCTACTAATGCCGAGAACCCTCTGTACGTAGAGGAACAGGTCGTCAACAATCCAATGCAGCGGGCATATTTTGAGGGACGTGTCTCGGCAATAGAGAGGCTGAACCCGGAAGAGTTATCGTTGGCTGCAATGAAAACAGATGAACGTCAGGAGCGAACATATCTACTCGCTGTAGCTAAGTTCCTTCTCGCGGGAAAGGGAATTCCGGCAGAGTCGCGAAGTCATTTACTCGCTATGTTTCTTCCCTTGGCGGTGCGATACAGCGATCCCCTATGGGTATCACGTTTTGGTGAGTTGAAAGATATTTCTCTGCACAGAACCCTAACCGAGGGGCACTACACCGGCGGGGTGGTCGGTGGCGCAGAATCTATTGCTTTCGCAGCCGAATTCGTGGACAAGGAAAGTTCGAGACGGCTCTCTGCGTCATGGATAGCACACCTTCCAGACCATGTGTGGCCACCCGAGATATTTTTCTTCGCTCCAATCAAAATAACAGATGTGTATATCCCCTGGCTCGCCACTGATCAGGAAGCGCTCGCCCAAGTTGCCACAAGCGACAGCATTGTCGATTTTCGCGCTGCTGCCGTTTCCAAACTGAATGACCAAGCGATCTTAGCCAAGATAGCCACAAGCGACACGAATAGCGAAGTTCGCGCTGAAGCCGCAGAACGGCTGCGCAAACTGCAAAGGTGACGCCTGTAAGAGAAAAGGTGTCAGGACCTTTTCCCCCACCTTTTCCTCTCACCTTTTCCTCCCAGACCTTTTCCTCCCACCTTTTCCTCCTGACACCTTTTCCTCCCACGCGGGCAGCGGCGCGTTGACGGTTAACAGTGGCCTTTTGAGCGTAGTCCTGCACGACTAGCAACAAAGTCAACAACCGACAACATAGATTTCACTCCCCCCATCAACTTGGCGTGCAATTTTGAACAGACGCGGGGCCGGGAATTGCTCACACTCGCCCCTTGACGGTCCGGATTGGAAACTCCGGGGAAAATCTCAGCCACGCTGCAAGGCAAATCCGTGGCGCCGTGATTTCCAGGATGATATTATGGGCAACGATTCACGTCCAAGCGCCACGCCCATTTTGCCCGGCAATGCAACGCAAATGACCTTTTCCCCACAGACACGGGATTTGGCCCAACGCCTTATTGCTAGCGAAGGCGCCGCGGGCAACACCTCCGAGCCCATGGAATTCGCGGCCTTTCGCGTCTGTGAGACGTTGCGCCGGCCCGTGTCTGCACTCATGGGAGTTGACGGTTTTCGCGCCCTCCTTTCTCGTGCTCTGGCGCTGGCTTGGGCGGAAGCTCCCAGCCTTAACGCGTTGCAGGTCGCGGCCGATGGATCCTTAGAGGGGCTGGACGAACTGGGGCGGCAAATTGACAAGGACCAGGTCAGGGAAGGAGGAGTAATTCTCGTTACCAAATTACTCGGGCTGCTTCTCACGTTCATTGGCGAAACGATGACCTCGCGCCTGCTGACGCCGGAAGTTCTCCTCCCCTCGCGGTCCAGTCCGGATATCGGTGTACGCACAGGTTTTGAATTGATCCTGAACGAAGTTGACCAACTCAACGGCGTCAGCGCGCGTCTGGAGGGAATGGCGGACGAACATCCGCCCTTCACCGAAGCGCTGATGACGGTCGCGGGAAACATTCGCAACAGTGCCACCGTGTTGGCAGTGCTGGTGGCGGTTAGAAGCCCCAGGCCGAACTGAGTGCAGCGTCCGCGTCTTGCCCGGATTAAGAGATAATGAGTCCCACAGTGTCACGAAATTTAGCCCGGCGCCTTCTTGCTTACGAAGCCGCTGCCGGCAAGCAGGGTAGCAGAGGTAGCGTAGTTCCGCTTCCTCCCCGGCTCTTGTTTTGATGAACGCCGACTCGTTCCTTTCAAGAACAGTGGCGAGTGACTATGGCCGGGGGACAGATCCAAAATTCAAGATTCAAGAGAAGGGCGGCAAAGCACAGTGACTAGTGGCTAGGGGAGATGGACACATTCAAAATTCAAGATTCAAGAGAACGGCGGCAACCATGTTTATCAGTCGCGAAGAGCTGGTTGAAGAGATTGAAGGCCACATTCGGAGATCCGGCGGGCGGTTTGGCGAGTGGTCCATAGGGACGGCGAAAGATTGTCGCGGGCCGGTTTCCGGCGCCATCTGGTGGCCGATCTGGGTGACGGGTTGACCTATCGCGAAGCCTTTAGAAAAGTCATCAGTCATCAGTTTTCAGTCGTCAGTAAAGGCGGCACGTCCTTAGGCTCTTACTGAAAACTGATAGCTGACGGCAAAACAACTGCTAAAGAAAGCTATCAGCCATCAGCTTTCAGCCGTCAGTAAAGGCGGCACGTCCTTAGGTTCTCACTGAAAACCGGGGAACGTGGTACCCATCCCCATCCCCATCCCCTCACATCCCTCCGTGGTCCATGCCAGCGCCCGGCACAGAAAGCTCGACTCGACCTTGCATTCAGGGGTGGTCACGCGTATCTTATCGGCCGGTGAAAAACTGGAAAGTGACAGAAGCCCTCCGTGCACAAATCCAAGAGTTCGAACAGGGGAAGACCACGGAATTCCCGCCTTCTTAAGGAGACGCACATGCATATAAGGTTTGCGGTTGCTCTATGTTTGATTAGCGTGGCGCTCGGTGGATATAACCTGCCGGCAATCGCCGGGGAGAAAGATCCTGATCCGTCGGCAATAATCGAGAGTCACCTGAAAGCGATGGGGGGCCGGGAAGCGGTTGCCGCCATCCATGACAAGACCTCCAAGGGAACGATAACGATATCCGGCGTGTCGCCGGCGCCCCTTACCGGAACCATTACCACCCAGCAAAAAAGCCAGAACATGATTCACCAGTCCATTGATTTGGGTGTGGCCCAAACCGAGATCTGGTTTGATGGCGAGAAGGGATTCCACGTGGACCCTCTCAAGGGTGTGGGACCGTACTCCGAAACGGAGATCGAAGAGGCGAAGCAGACCTTTGTGATGTCCCCGTTTCTCAATTACCAGGAAAGAGGGCTTAAGGCCAGCTATGAGGGGAAGGACACGGTGGAGGGCAGGGAAACCCTGGTGGTTAAGTTGCACGACCCCAAGGGGGTTATAACCACATTCTATTTTGACGCATCCACCTTTCTGGTGGTTAAATTAATCGCCCCGCTTCCCGCCAGCGAAGGGGAAGGTGAGCAAACTGTTCTGCTCACGGACTACCGCGACGTCGGCGGCGTCAAACAAGCCTTCAAGTTCACGCGATCAAGTTCTGCCATGACCGTGGTCATCACCTGGGATTCCGTTCAGATGAACACGGGGCTCGACGATTCGGTATTCCGCCGCAAGGAATAGGCATGGGCGGTGGGGGAGCAGCCGCAGGCGGGGTGCGGGCGGCGCGTGACCATCCCGGACCACGGAGGGGGAGGGAATTTCCAAAGGCGCAAACCATGGTCTTCCGCAATAATCATCCGGATGAATTCGTGCCGCCCCGGCGAAGGTTGGTGCGGATGCTGACCTTCCTGCTGGCTGGGTTCACGCTGCTTGCCGCAAGCGCCAGGGGCCAACTTCCTCCCCCGGCGCCGGAAAAGTACGACCCTGATTGGATGAGCCTCAAGCGGCATCCCGTGCCCGGGTGGTTTGAGGACGCCAAGTTCGGAATCTTCATTCACTGGGGACTCTATTCCGTGCCGGCCTGGGCCGTGACGCGCCAGGGGCCAAGACAGCAGATGGACTGGTCGCGGCTTCTGGCCGACCCCAAACGGTGGTTCCGGGAAAACCCTTATGCCGAATGGTACCTGAATACCCTGAGGATCAAGGATTCGCCCACCTGGAAACATCACGAGGAAACGTACGGGGAGAATTTCGGCTACCTTGATTTCATTCCCATCTTCAACCGCGAAGTGCAAAGGTGGAATCCTGACGAATGGGCGGAGCTGTTCAAAGAAGTCGGGGCGCGATACGTGGTTCTGACCACCAAGCACCACGATGGATTTACCCTTTGGCCGAGTCGCGTGCACAATCCCCACCGGCGGCCGGACCAGCAAGGCGCTCAACGCGACATTGTGGGAGACTTGACGAAGGCGGTGCGCGCCCAGGGGCTGAAAATGGGTTTGTACTACTCGGGAGGTCTGGACTGGAGCTATGTGGAAACGCCCATCCAGGTTTTGCCGGACGTTTTCGCCACGGCACCGCAAGGCGAGGAGTACGCCCGGTACGCGGACGCGCAATGGGGCGAATTAATCGACCGTTACCAACCCTCCGTGCTGTGGAACGATATTTCCTATCCCCAGAAGGGTGATGTGCTCCACCTCTTCGCGGACTACTACAACCGGGTGCACGAGGGGGTCATCAATGACCGTTTTCAAGTTGCGCATTCCGACTTCACGACGCCGGAGTACGTCGCGTACCGCAAGATCGTGGAGAAAAAGTGGGAGACTTGCCGTGGGCTGGGCTTCTCCTTTGGGTACAACCAGCAGGAGGGCCCGGAGCAGGTGCTCTCGCCGGGCGAATTGGTGAGCCTTCTGGTTGACATCGTGAGCAAAAACGGGAACCTGCTGCTGAATATCGGGCCGAAAGCGGATGGGACTATCCCCCAGATTCAGGTGGAGCGATTGCGCGCTCTGGGGCAGTGGCTGCGCCTGAATGGGGAGGCCATCTACGCGACGCGACCCTGGGTGCGGGCCGACGGCCGCACCCGCGACGGCGTCGATGTCCGGTTCACGCAGAAGGGTGGTAGCGTCTACGCGATCCTGCTGGGTAAGCCGCCCGCCCGCGAGATTACCATCGAGTCGCTGGCGCCCGAGGAAGGGACGAAAATCCAAATGCTCGGCTCGGCCGGTGATTTGACGTGGTCTCGCAACGCCCAGGGCCTTAGATTGACCCTGCCCGAGCAACTCCCAGGATCTTATGCCTACGTCCTGAAAATCACTCCCCCTTCCGGGAAGCTGCTGCCGGAGCAGTGAAAGCGGGGTGGCGGCACGCGCACTTTGCGTTCCGCGGCGGCTCTTCCTGGGGAAATGGCGTTTTGCGGGCGCGGGTTCAAGGCCTATAATGGGCGCCGCCAGGCGGTGTAACGGCCATGCCGGACGCGTGGTTTAGGCTGTCGTCTCGGAAGGTCCGAAAGGGAGAATCCTGGGCAGAAATGTAGAAACACCAGAGCGCGGAGGTGTTTTGCAGGTCCGCGCCAGGCGGCGTTTCCGTCCATACGCCGAAGCCGCTTGAGCAAGAATACGGCAACGCACAAGTCCCATGCCCATCAAGTTTGAAATCCTTGCGGAAGACAAGGTCACACGCGCGCGCGCGGGATTGTTGCACACCCCCCATGGGGTGATTGAGACTCCCGTTTTCATGCCCGTCGGCACCGGCGGCACGGTGAAGGGCATGACGCAGGATGAGCTGGAAGCGCTGGGCGTGCAAATCCTGCTGGGCAACACCTATCATCTTTATCTTCGTCCCGGCCACGAACTGATTCGCGAAGCGGGCGGGCTGCATCGCTTCATGTCGTGGCCGCACCCTATCCTGACCGACAGCGGCGGTTTTCAGGTGATGAGCCTGAAGTCTCTGGGCAAGGTTACCGAGGACGGGGTGACGTTTCGCTCCCACCTGGATGGCTCATCGCACTTTCTCTCCCCCGAGCGCGCCGTGGAAATCCAAATGGCCCTGGGCCCGGACATTATGATGTGCCTCGATGAGTGCGTCGAGTACCCGGCCAGTCATGAAACGCTCCAGCGCTCCGTAAGTCTGACCACGCGGTGGGCGAAGCGGGCGGTTAAATGCCGGGATTCGGGGTTCGGGGTTCGGGGTTCGGGATTAGGGACTGGGGATTCGAGGGCTGAACCTCAGACTCCGAATTCAAAATTCAAGATTCAAGATTCCGGATTCCCGACCCCGAGTCCCGAAACCCGAACCCCGAGTCCCGAAACCCGAACCCCGAATCCCGAAACCCGAACCCCGAATCCCGAAACCCGAACCCCGAATCCCGAATCCCAAACCCCGAATCCCGAATCCCGAACCCCGAATCCCGAATCCCGAACCCCGAATCCCGAATCCCAAACCCCTAACCCCGCTCTTTTCGGCATCGTGCAAGGGGGGACGGACAAGGAATTGCGCCGCCAGAGTGCCGAGGCGTTGTTGGAACTGGATTTTGAGGGCTACGCGGTGGGAGGCCTCGCGGTGGGCGAGCCCAAGTCGGAGATGTATGACACGGCGCAGTTCACGGCGGAACTGCTGCCGCGCGAGCGCCCACGTTACCTGATGGGGGTGGGCACGCCGGAGGATTTGCTGGAGGGCGTGGCGCGGGGCATCGACATGTTCGACTGCGTCATGCCCACGCGCAACGCTCGCAACGCCTGCGCCTTCACTTCCGAGGGCAAGGTCATTCTCCGGAACGCCCGCTACGCGCGCGACGACCGGCCTCTGGACCCTGCCTGCACCTGCGCCGTTTGCCGGCGTTACTCGCGCCGCTACCTTCGCCACCTGTTTGTGACGGGGGAAATGTTGGGGGCGATCCTGGCCACCCATCACAACCTCCACTTTTACCTTGACACCATGCGCAGAATCAGGCACGCTCTCCTGTTTGGAGAGTTCGCGGAGTTCCATTGCAGGGTGCGTGCGAGACCTTAGTCGCTTTCATGCCCGAAGCGAATCCGGGAAAGCCCGAACCGAGAAAATCCCGTACTTTGCGGAGGGGTTTCTCATCCTGACATCCTGATTAGGAATTATGGCACGACCTTGATCGAGTGCCTCATTGTAAACCCTATCCTCCTGGCGGCGGACGCTGGTACAGCGGGCGCGCTTACCCAGTTGCTTTTCTTTTTCGCTCCCCTCTTCGCCATCTGGTATTTTCTGGTCCTGAGGCCGCAATCGCAGCAGCGCCGCAAGCTCCAGGATATGCTCGCCAGCCTGAAGACGGGAGATCGGGTAGTGACCAGCGGCGGTATTTACGGTACGATTGTGGGCTTCCGGGAGGGCACGGTGCAGTTGCAGATTTCGAACCAGGTCAAGGTTGACCTGCAACGCTCGGCCGTTACCGGCGTCGTGACCGATGAGTCAGAGGACGCAGGCAAGCAGGAGTCCGGGGCAAAGGGGAAAAAGTAGGAGGACATGGATACCAAGATTCGAGGCCGGGCAATTTTCATTCTGGTGGTTGTTTTGGTATGTCTTTTGGGACTCACGGGCTTTCCCAAAAACGTGCAGGAACTCAAGGACAATCTCCACACCCGCATCCACCTGGGACTGGACCTGAAGGGTGGAACCAACCTGATTTTGCAGGTGCAGGTTGAGGACGCGGTGAACATTACGTCCGACGAAACGCTCGAGCGCTTGAAGGATGAACTGAAGGCCAAGAACATCCCTTACGCCGACATCCAAAAGGACGACGACAAGACCCAGACTCCCCCCCTGCACCGGATCCTGATCAAAGGCATTCCCCAGGAAAAGTCCAAGGACTTACAGACCTTTGCAACTGATACCTTCGCGGACTGGGATTTGGTCCGGGCGCCCGGTGATGAAACCGCCCGGCTTCTCGTTCTGAAGGCCAGTGCGGCCGCCACGATCCGCAACCAGGCGCTGATGCAGGCGATGGACACCATCCGCCGCCGCGTTGACGCGCTGGGGGTGGTGGAACCGACGATTGCCGAGTACGGCGAGGGTGATTTCGAGCTCGTCGTGCAGTTGCCGGGGGTGGACGATCCCTCCCGGGTTAAAGACATTATGCAGTCCACCGCCCTGTTGGAGCTGAAGTTGGTGGTGGACGGACCCTATACTTCCCGGGAAGCGGCCCTGGCTGCTCATAACGGCGTCCTGCCGGTGGACACGGAGCTGGTCCCCGGTACCGACGAACAATCGCATAATGAAAACTGGTATCTGGTGAACCGCATCGCGGCGGTCACGGGACGCGATTTGACCGGGGCGGAGCCCTCCCACGATCAAGCCGGGCGGCCCAGCGTGAACTTTACCCTGAACCGCGAAGGCGCTGAGCGCTTCGGCCGGGTGACCGGCGAGAACGTCAACAAGCTCCTGGCCATTGTGCTGGACAACCGCGTTTTCAGCGCCCCCATCATTCACAGCCAGATTACCGACCGGGGGGAAATTACCGGGGGGAATTTTACCCCGCAGACGGCCCAGGACCTGGCGCTGGTACTGCGCTCCGGCGCCCTGCCCGCCACCATCAATTATCTCGAGGATGAGGTGGTGGGTCCCTCCCTGGGAGCCGATTCGATTCGCCATGGGGTGATGGCGTCAATTGTGGGGTTACTCGCAGTAATGGGGTTCATGTTGGTCTATTATCGCGGCTCGGGGATTAACGCTAATGTCGCTTTAGCACTAAATCTGCTCCTTCTTGTCGCTGCGATGGGCTATATTGGTGCGGTTCTTACACTGCCGGGCATCGCGGGGGTCATTCTGACCGTTGGTATGGGTGTGGACTCGAACGTGCTTATCTTTGAGAGGATTCGCGAAGAACTGCGGCTTGGCAAGGCCGTCGGGGCGGCAGTCGCGGCGGGCTTTGAACAAGCTTTCCGAACGATTATTGACACCCACGTCACCACGGTGGTATCCGCCGTGATTCTTTTTGCCTTTGGGACGGGGCCGATTAAGGGTTTTGCCGTGACTTTGACGATCGGTTTGATTGCCAACCTGTTTACGTCGGTTTTTGTTTCCCGGCTGATTTTCGATTATATCCTTTCCCATCGTGAAAAAGGTGTGGCGCTGAGCATTTAGCGGGTTGACGGAGCGTGACTTCGGCCTTGCGGTCGGCAGTGTAATATTTGGGAACTTGGCGCGTTCCTGCGGTGTCAATTTAACTGGAGAGGTGTAAAGGGGTTTATGGAGTTCTTCCACGAGCCGAAGATCGACTGGATGGAGATAAAGTGGTACTTCATCTCCCTTTCCCTGGCCTTGGCGCTCATCGGGATTGGTTCCATGGTGTATCACGGAGGACTGGTTTACGGCATTGACTTCCGGGGCGGGACCGTGGTGAACGTGAAGTTCGCCCAATCCCCCAACGTCGATTCCATCCGCCATGAATTGGACGCCGTGGGTCTGCGCAATGCCACCATCCAGCAATATGGTCTGGCCAGCGACCACGCGCTGATTATCGGGCTCGACCTGCAGACCACCACCGCCAGCAACGCGCTGGACACCGGCAAGCAGGCGATCATCGGCGCCCTGACGGGTCTTTACGGCAAGGGGCCGGAAGGAAAGGCGGACTTCAACAACGCCAGCCCGCAAACCGTGGCGGACCATCTGATGGCGGACGATCCCCTGGGCGTGGAAGTGAAGGGTTTGGAGGCTGCCACCAAGACCTATCGAGACCTGGCCGACGCTGTGGTCAGCTATCGGAATTCCCCCCCGCGCAGCGGACTGGTGGGGGATTTCAGCGAACTTCGCAACGTGCCGGGCGTGACCCCGCCCATCACCTCCGCCCTGGCCAAGGATTTTTACCTGTCCACCTACGCCGTCACCAACACTAAGATCGTGGGGCCCAAAGTGGGCGCCGACCTGCGCCGCCAGGCCCTTTACGTTACCCTGGCGGGTTTGGGCGCCATGTTGATTTACATTTGGTTTCGTTTTGAGCTAATCTATGGCGTCGCAGCGGTGGTTGCTACGTTCCACGATGTGATTATTACGCTCGGATTTTTCTCCATACTGAATAAGGAAATTTCCCTGACGGTCATCGCGGCCCTTCTGACCCTGGTGGGCTATTCCATGAACGACACGATTGTGGTCTTCGATCGAATCCGGGAGAACGTCCATGCCACCAAACGCGGGGATTTCTCCAAGCTCGTCGATCACAGCATTAATCAGACGCTCAGCCGGACCATGCTGACCTCGGGCCTGACCTTTCTGGCCGTTCTCTCCCTCTTCCTGTTTGGCGGCGAAGTCATTCACGGGTTCGCTTTTTGCCTGGTGGTGGGAGTCATCATTGGCACCTATTCGTCGATCTTTATTGCCAGCCCGATCGTGGTGTTTTTTTATCAGCGTTATGCCAAGAGTCCCTTGATTCCGGTGAGTCAGAAGGTCTAGGGAGCTTGAGCGCGTGCCGGTTCGGTCCGCTCGCCGCGGCTGGCCCCAGCGCGCGAAGTTTTTGAGGAGGCGATAATCCATGTTTGAAGATAGTTTACTGGAATCCTCGACAAAGATGGCGCCGGTTATAAAGGGCAAACATTGGCTCATCTCTCTCGCCATCGGTGCGGTCGTTTTCATCGCTCTTTTCTTTACACTGTCCAGTATCTCTGCCAACGAGACGAGTGTAATTGGCACCCAGTCGGCGATTTTGGCTGCCCTCACTACCGGCTTCGCCCTGATCCTTTGCTATGTCCTGGCGGATGCCAAACGCTACGGCTTCAACCCTTGGGTTTGGTTTGTCATCAATCTTCTGTTCCCGCTGATTGGTTTTGTCATCTACCTGATTTACAGCGCGGCCAAGACGGGCGATTGGAAGCGCGCCACCCTTCCCATTGCTTATATTTTTGAATTCATTATCATCGGCGTGATGGTGCTGGTGCCGTTGATTTACACCGAGGCCCTGCCCAAGGCTCAGTTGATGACCTTCCTGGCAGCGCCTCCACCTCCACCTCCGCCCCCACCTCCGCCGGCGGCGGCGGCTCCCGCTCCCCGGATTATCCATCGGGTCAGCGTGGAAGATATTATGCGGGCGCCCACGGTCATTCCCAAGACCATTGCCCAGGTCAAGGATGAGCCGGAACCGGCTCCCAATGCCGGCGTGGGCGTGGTCGGCGGCGTTCCCGGCGGTGTTCCGGGAGGAACGATGGGTGGAGTGCTGGGCGGCGTCATCGGCGGCGTGCTTTCGCAGGCTACGCCTCCTCCCCCACCCCCACCGAAGCCGCAAACTCCCAAACGCATCCGGGTGGGCGGCCAGGTGGAATCGGCGAGGTTGATTTTCAAACCCAATCCCGAGTATCCGCCCCTCGCCAAGATGGCGCGCATTCAGGGTACGGTGCGCCTGGACGCGGTCATTAGTAAGGATGGCACGATTCAGGATTTGAAAGTTCTATCCGGCCACCCGTTGCTGGTCAAATCGGCTCTGGATGCCGTGCAGCGCTGGCGCTACCAGCCGACGCTGCTGAACGGTGAGGCGGTGGAAGTGGCTACCGAGATCGACGTAATCTTCACGTTGTCAGAATAACCAGATCATTCTGGTAAATTTTGAGGAGGGAAAACAACATTATGTTAGCAGCTAACCTGATGAGTTTGGGCCTGTGGTTGTTTGCGGACGAAGGGGCGCCCGGGTGGGATCCCATTACCATGTGGAATCAAATGGGATGGCCGGCCCGCATCGTGGTCATCGTCCTGTTTATTATGTCGGCTTGGTCGATCGGCGTCATGATCGATCGTTGGATTGCTTTCAGCTCCGCTCGCAAGCAGTCGCGGGTTTTCGCCCCGGCCGTGGCGGGTGCGCTGAAGGATGGAAAAATTGACGAAGCGATCTCCATCGCCGAGCAGAACAAGAGGAGCCACCTGGCCAAAGTGGTCACGGCAGGCCTCCAGGAATTTCAGGCGCATCAAGTGTCCACGGAAATCCCCGGCGAGACCATTGAAGCGTCCAAACGGGCTCTGGAACGCGCTGCCGCCATCGTGCACGCGGAACTGAAGCGCGGCGTTTCCACCCTGGCCACCATCGGTTCCACCGCCCCCTTCGTGGGACTGTTCGGCACCGTGCTGGGCATCATCCACGCATTTCAGGGGATCGCCGGCAACAAATCAACCGGTCTGGCGGCCGTCGCGGGCGGAATTTCTGAAGCCCTCGTCACCACCGCCATCGGTCTGTTTGTGGCCATCCCGGCCGTGTGGATTTACAACTATTTCACCACCAAGATCGAATCGTTCGACGTCGAGATGGATAACTCCTCTTCGGAGTTGATCGACTATTTCATCAAGCGGGCGTCGCGGGGGAAGAAGTAAATGGCTAAAAAAACCACAACGCTTGGGGCTGTCGCCGATATTAACGTAACCCCCATGGTGGATGTGATGTTGGTGCTGTTGATCATCTTCATGGTGATTACGCCCATGTTACAGAAAGGCGTCAGCGTGAATATGGCGCAAGCCAGCAATCCGCGGGACATGCAGGATGCCGATAAGGAAGACGCGGTGGTGCTGGCCGTCAGCCGTGACGGTAAGATCTATCTGGGATCCGATCAGATCAAGGATGATGAAATTACCGTCAAAGTGAAAGACATGCTGGCCAACAAGCTCGACAAGACGGTCTACGTCAAAAGCGACACGGGCGCGAAGTATGGCGTGGTCGTCACGGTGGTGGACAATGTCCGGGCCGCGGGAGTGGACTCCCTGGGGCTGCTGACTGAAAAGCGCGTCGAGCACCGCATGGCGGCCGTTCCGACGACGCCTTAGGCGCGGCGGAAGGACGCTGGCTCGGCTCGCTGAACCCGAAGGAGGGTAGGACTATGGCTATGGCCGTAGGGGGTAGCAAGAAAGGTCCCCTGGTGGACATGAATGTTACCCCGCTCATCGACGTCTTACTGGTGCTGCTCATCATCTTTATGGTGATCACACCTTTGACACCCAAAGGACTGGACGCGCTCGTTCCTCAGCCGAATAAGGACAAGTCGCCCCCGTCGGAAGATGTCCTCAACCGGACCATCGTAGTGAGCATCGACGCGCAGGGGAACCTCAAAATTAACCAGGAACCCACCACGCTCGCGGCGCTCGGCCCCCGGCTGGAGGACATTTTCAAAACCCGCAACGAACGCATTATGTTCGTGAAGGGTGACCCGGACGTGAATTTCGGCGATGTCGCGGCGGTCATTGACACCGCGAAAGGCGCGGGGATCGACAAGATCGGTTTGATTACCAAGGCCATTGAGGAAGGGAATTAGGACTCGGATTTTCCAGGTTGGCCTTCCGCCGGCGAGTCGAAACCTCGCGGGCCGGTGGCGGCTTGGCAGGCAGGAGGCTTTCGGTACACGCACACCGGGTGCGCTGGTCATGGCTCGCTGAACCCCGAAGGAGGGTAGGACTATGGCGATGACCGTGGGTGGTGGCAAGAAAGGCCCTGTGGCCGATGTCAATGTTACCCCGCTGATTGATGTCCTGCTGGTGCTGCTCATCATCTTTATGGTGATCACACCCCTGATGCCCAAAGGCTTGGACGCACTCGTTCCCCAGTCTAAACCCGGGCCTGATCAAGTTCCGGTTGACGGCCCGATAGTGGTCAGTCTGGATTCGCAACACCATATCAAGATCAACCGGGAAGCGACCACGCTTAGCGCGCTCGGTCCCCGGTTGGAGGACATTTTCAAAACCCGCAGCGAACGCCTCATGTTCGTGCAGGGGGATCCTGACGTGGACTTCGGTGATGTCGCCGCCGTTATCGACATCGCCAAAGGCGCCGGGGTCGATAAAGTTGGGTTAATTACGAAGGCGATTGAAGAAGGTTCTTAATTTATTATTCGCCTCCGTCGATGGAGGAACCCTGATGAAACTCTATAAACTCGCCCTGCTCGGCGGGGCGCTGCTGCTGGCGCTCAGCGTCTGCGGCTGCAACCGGCTGAAGGCGCGCGACCACCTTAATAAGGGAGTGCAGGATTACCGCAACGCGCAGTTCCAGCCCGCCATCGTGCACTTTAAACAAGCCGTAACTCTTGATCCCACCCTGCTCAACGCGCGCCTCTATCTGGCCACCGCGTATGCGCAGCAGTATGTTCCCGGCGGGGACTCCCCGGACAATAAACAGATCGCGCAACAAGCGATTGACGCCTTTCTGGATGTCTTGAAGATGGATGAACCCAAGACCTCGGCCAGCACCACCGCTCTCGCCAGCATCGCCCAGATCTATTACAGCATGAAGGAATTCGACAAGGCGAAGCAATACAACCAGGACCGGATCAAGCTTGAACCCAATAATCCGGAACCCTACTACTGGATTGGCGTGCTGGATTGGGCGGTCTGCTTCCCTAATGCACAAAACCTGCGCAAGGATCATAACCTCGACATGGCCAAGGATGCCGCCCATCCCAATGAGCTGCCGGTGATTCCGGAAAAACTGCGCAAGGAACTCGCCGAAAAGAACGGGCCGCTGGTGGACGAGGGCCTCAGCGCTCTTCAAAAAGCCATCGAACTCCGGCCTAACGACGCCGATTCGATGGTGTATCTCAATCTGATGTACCGCCAGAAGGCGGAGATCGATTCAGATAATGCCACGCGCGATGCGGATTTGAAGCAGGCTGAGGATTGGGTGAATAAGGCTCTGGCTGCCCGCAAGGCGGGAACGGCCAGCGGCGCTAGTGAGGCTGCCCCCTCGGGCGCCCAGTAGTCCGAAAATTCTTTCGCTTGAGCTTCCCGCCGGATTTGTCTCGACTCACGAGGTCGACAACAAGTCCGGCCTCGGTTTTTCTAGCCGCGGTACCGGTCACTTTAGCCCAACAAGGTGTGCCATCCTGAATGCCGTTTTTTGACCAACTGGAACGGGACATCCACTTTAAGAAACACGGCGCCGAATTTGGGGCTTCGGACCCAGCAGATTATGAGAGAATGGCAGATGCTTTTATGTTTGGGGCGATAGAGTCCGATGCTAGAGAATGCGTTAGACCGCAGGGGGAGGATAGAATACGCTTTGGGTTCATTACCCACCGGTTGGGCGTTGCCTGTGTAACTCCACAGTTCATAAGGACGTTTCACGTTGTTAGACTACGTACAGTCAGGAGCCATCGTGACAGCGCTGGCTATTTTGCTTGGCAGTGCGGTAGAATTTACACATGAGTTATATTTGCCCAGTATGTGCCTTCCCTGATCTTCCCTACCCTCCAAGGGATTACCATATCTGCCCTTGCTGCTCGACAGAGTTCGGTAATGATGATGCCGAGTACAGTTATGCTCAGTTGCGGGAGATGTGGATTGCCGCAGGTGCTCGTTGGTTCTTCGGAAATCCACCTCCGTCCTGGGACCCTTGGTTGCAGTTAATGAAGAGTGGATTTGGCGACGCTGTTCCCGAGTTCGCGAAGAAGGTTCATACACCCTGAAGATGTGTTCACCCGTATTTAAGTCTACGGCTATTACCATCTTCCCTACGAATCGAATGTTAGTCTCGCAACTGGCGCCTGACCCCTGCCCCCCGGCACCTCCTCAGCCACCTACACCGTTGTCCTCCGACCTGCTAAAATATAAGTAGCGAGTATGGTCCAATTTGAAGACATTATCCGGCAAGTGCAGTCCTACCGCGCGGGGGAGGACCTCTCTCTGCTCCGGCGCGCTTACGAATTCTCGGCCTCCCATCATGCCAACCAGAAGCGCCTTTCCGGCGAGCCCTTCATTTCCCATCCGCTGGAAGTGGTGCAAATCCTGGCGGGGATGAAATTGGACCCCGTCTGCCTGACGGCCGGCATGTTGCATGACGTGATCGAGGACACGCACACCACGCCCGAATTGGTACAGCAGGATTTCGGCGCGGAGGTGGCGCGCATCGTCGAGGGCGTCACCAAGATCAGCCGCATCAAGTTTCTCAGTCCCGAAGAACAGCAGGCCGAGAATTTCCGCAAAATGGTTCTGGCCATGGTGGACGATATTCGCGTCGTCCTGGTGAAACTCGCCGACCGCCTGCACAACATGCGCACGCTCGGGTACCTTCCCCCCGACCGCCGCCTGGTCATCGCCCGCGAGACACTGGAAATCTACGCCCCCATTGCCCACCGCCTGGGTATGGGGAAAATCCGCGGTGAGCTGGAAGACCTGGCTTTCTCCCACCTGGAGCCCGAGGCTTTCGAAGACCTGAAGCGCACCATTGAGAGCCGGCGCAAGGTCAGTGACGACTTCTTGGCGGAGGTGCGCGCCCAGGTGGATGCCAAGATGAAGGAAGTGAACATCCCGGCGCGGGTCGAGGGCCGCATCAAGCGCCTCTACAGCATCTGGCTGAAGTTACGCCGCCAGCAGATTCCCATTGAGCAGGTGTACGACCTGCTCGCCGTGCGCATCGTCACCGACAACGTCAAGAACTGCTATGCTGCCCTGGGAGTCATCCACAATACCTGGCGGCCCGTCCCCGGGCGCATCAAGGATTTCATCGCCATCCCGCGCCCCAACCTCTATCAGTCGCTGCATACTTCCGTTATCGGCCCGCATGGCCAGCCCTTCGAATTGCAGATTCGCACCGAGGAAATGCACCGCATCGCCGAGGAGGGCATCGCCGCGCACTGGAAGTACAAGGATGGGCGCCCGCTCACGCAGCAGGATGAGGAGCGCTTCGCGTGGCTGCGCCACCTCGTGGAGTGGCAGCAGGAAATGCGCGACCCCGGCGAATTCCTCTCCACCCTGAAAATCGATCTCTACCCGGAGGAGGTTTACACCTTTACTCCCAAGGGAAAAGTCATTGTGCTGCCGCGCGACGCCACCCCCATCGACTTCGCCTACGCCATCCACACCGAGGTGGGCCACCATTGCGTGGGCGCCAAGGTGAACGGCCGCATCATGCCGCTGAAGTACCACCTGCGGAATGGCGACATCGTGGAGATCGTTACCCAGGCCAGCCACGCTCCCAGCAGGGACTGGCTGGGCCTCGTGAATACTTCGCGCGCGCGCAATAAAATCAAGCACTGGATCAATGTGGCGCAGCGCAAGCAGGCGCTGGATATCGGCAAGCGGCTGCTGGAAAAGGAAGCGCGCAAGTACGACGTCTCGCTGAAGAAGATTACCGAAGAGGATTACTCCCGCGTCGTGCGCGATTACGGCTGCGCGCTGGCCGACGACGTTTACGCCGGCATCGGCTACGGAAAATATTCGGCGCGGCAGGTGCTGGCCAAGCTGGCGCCCTCCGCCAAGCTCGAGCCCGTGCAGGTTTCGCGCCTCGCCACCTCCGTCAAGCGCGCCCTGGGTGTGCCTTCCGACTCGGCCATCCAGGTGGATGGCCACGACGACCTGATGGTCTATCGCGCCAAATGTTGCAATCCCGTGCGCGGCGAGGAAGTCATCGGCTATATTACCCGCGGCAAGGGCATCGCCGTGCACGCCAAGCACTGTTCCAACGTCCAGAATTTGTTGTACGATGCGGACCGGCGCATTGACGTTGAGTGGGTGGGCCCCAAGTACGCCCTGTATCCCGTCAAGCTGGCTCTGCTTACCGAAGACCGCCAGGGCATGCTGGCGGACGTCACCGCCGCCATCGCCGGCGTGCACTCCAATATTCAGAATATTGAGGCCCGCACCGGCGACAACCGCGCCAACATCACCGTCACCGTCGACATCGTGGATGTTGAGCACATGGAAAAGATCATTTCATCGCTGCGCAAAATCGAAGGCGTCTTTCACGTCGAGCGCGTGACGACGCCGTAGTCACACTGGGAGGATTACGTGAGCAAACAAGCCATCTCCACCCCTTTGGCGCCGGCGGCCATCGGCCCTTATTCGCAGGCCGTCCGCTCCGGCAACCTGCTTTTTCTGTCCGGGCAAATCCCTCTCGACCCCGAAACGGGGCACGTGGTGGAAGGCGACGCCGCCGTGCAGACCGCGCGCGTCCTGCAGAACCTTTCCGCGATTCTGGAGGCCGCGGGATCAAGCCTGGGGCAGGTTTTGAAAGCTACGGTTTATCTGCGGGATATGGCGGACTTCGCCATGATGAATGAGGTTTACGCGCGCTTCTTCGGCGACTGCCCGCCGGCCCGCGCCACCGTGGCCGTGTCGGGCCTGCCGCGCAATGTGTCGGTGGAAATTGATCTGACCGCGGAAGTCGAGGGATGAGAAAAGAAGTCGTCGGCCGTCAGTGATCAGTTCCCGGTAAAAGCCTGAGGATGGAGCCGTTCTTGCTGACCACTGACAACTGCTTTATCCGACTTTGAGAACCTTCCCCGAACGAATGCAACCCGTGCACACCCTGATCGACTTGGGCGCGCCGTCCACAAGGGCGTGGACCCGCCGCAGATTGGGATTCCAACGGCGCTTCGTCACGTTGTGCGCGTGACTGATGTGATTTCCATATTTGGGACCTTTTCCGCAAAGGTCGCAGGTCTGAGCCATTGCCCTACCCCTTCCTGGATCGAAAGCTGAAATAACCTAAACATCCATTCTACCAGACGGCCGCAATTTTGCCCACGGGGAAACGCCGCCGGGTTACAATGATTTCATGGACAAACCTAATCGCTCTCATGATTTTATCAACGCGGCCGCGCTGGCGTTGCTGGCGGGCCTCACCCTGCTGCCGGCGTGCGGCATGCGCAAATCCGCACCCGGGCAGGAGGTTTGGGCGGAAGTTGACGACCAGCCCATTTACCGCGAGCAGGTGGAGCGCCTCTACCGCAGCCGCACCACCCAGGGCACCGAGGCCGTTACCCCGGAAGAGGCCGCGAGCTTCAAGCTCAACATCCTGAACGAACTCATCAACAATGAAATCCTGGTTACGCACGCTTCCCACTCGCGCATCACGGCTCCGGAAGCGGAGATCGACGCCAAAGTGGGGGAATTGAAAAGCCCCTATTCCCCGGAAGAGTTTCAGAAGAAGCTCCAGGAGCAGGGCTTGGACAATGAAGCCCTGCGCAAGCAGATCCGTGAGAATATTATCCTGACAAAGCTTATTAATAAAGATATCATTTCACACATTAACGTCACGGACGCGGAAATCGCCTCCTACTATGAGAAGAACAAAGCCAACTTCAACGTTTCGGAGACCACATACCACATCGCGCAAATTCAGGTGACGCCCCGCCCCGATGCCGAGATTCGCAACCTGAAAAATGACGATGCCAAGACCCCCGCCGCCGCCGAGCACAAGGTCCAGGCCCTCTACGAAGGCCTGATGCGCGGCGAAGATTTTGCCACCGTCGCGCAGAATTACTCCGAGGACCCCAGCACCGCGGCGGGCGGAGGCGACATGGGGTTTATCCCCGCCTCCGGCCTCAACTCGGCGCTGAAGCAGGTGGTCAACTCGCTCAAGGTGGGCCAGATTTCCCCCGTCATTCGATCCAATATCGGCTTCCACATCTTCAAGCTCCTGGGAGTGGAGGAGGCCGGCCAGCATACCCTTACCGACCTGCGCGTGCAGAGCGCCATCCGCCAAACGCTGCGCAATGAGAAGGAGCAACTCCTCAAGGCCGCCTACATCGAAATGCTGCGCAACCGATCCAAGGTGACCAACCACCTGGCGGAAGACGTGGTGAAGGCCGGCGGCGTTCCCCCCAATGGGGGATAAATGACTCGAGATTCAAAATTCAAGATTCAAAATCAACGACACAGAATCCAAGCCCCCAACCCGGATCTTGAATTTTGCATCTTGAATTTTGAATCGATTCTTAGCCCCCATGCTGGTTCTCGTATCAGGAATCTTGAATCTTGAATCGATTTTCACACCAGCCGTATCAGGCGCGCGCCGGCTTCCACCCCCCGGCCTTCCTCCATGTAGACGCGCTCGACCCGCCCGGCGCGTGGCGCCCGCAATTCATTCTGCATTTTCATGGCTTCGATCACCAACAGCCCCTGGTCTCGCGTAACTTCCTGACCTTCGGTCACCAGAACCTTCACAATCCTTCCGGGCATGGGCGCCACGATTTCCTGCGGGCCCTCCGCCTCGATAGAGGATCCCGTCCGTCGCCAGCGGCGCGGGTCGCGCAGCTCCACAAGGTATCGCCGCAAACCCACGACGACCACATAGGGGCTGGCGGGGCCGGGGGCGTCGCCGGGCCGCTTCGAGACGTAGGCTTCATACGGCCGCCCGTTCATCAGTAATGAGTACACGCCGGGAGTGATTTCTTCGCAGTGCGCCTCCGTGGTCTGGTTGCCGATGCGGAAGCGCCGCACGCCGTGGGCGGTTTCGTGCGCCATCAGTTCCAATTCCTGCTCCAAGGTTTTGGGCCCGCGATGCAGCCGCGCGTGGAATTTCATCAAGACCTCCCGCCCGCCCGCTGGGGCTGCCGGTGGAGTAAGGCGCGCCGCCCGGCCTGCTTCCATCCGTTGCTCGCCGCGGGGCGCGCCGGCGCTGTGTCGCCGTGCTGTTCCACGTGCAGCAGCACGGCCAGCAGTGCCGCGCTTTCCTCTTCTTCCGAAGGCGGCTCCTCTTCCATCAATCCCGCCGCCAGCACGCGGTCGATAAATCCGGTGTCCAACCGCCCCGCCACAAAATCCGGATGCTCCAGCACGCGGCGGAAGAAGGGGATATTGGTGCGGATGCCTTGAATTTCGTATTCCCCCAGAGCCCGCCGCAGGCGCGCGATGGCCTCAGTCCGATCCGCCGCCCACACAGCGATTTTCGAGAGCAGCGGGTCGTACTCCAACGGCACTTGCCAGCCCTCGTACACCCCGCTATCACGGCGGATGCCCGGCCCTGCCGGCGCCTGCAATCGCGCGATGCGCCCCGGCGAGGGGAAGAAATTGTTGGCGGGATCCTCGGCGTAGATGCGGCACTCGATGGCCGCCCCGCGCATCCGCACATCCTCCTGCCGCCACGCCAGGGTTTCGCCGGCCGCAATGCGGACTTGTTCCTTCACCAGGTCAATGCCGGTTACCAACTCCGTCACCGGATGCTCCACCTGCAAGCGGGTGTTCATTTCCAGGAAGTAGAAATTTCCTTGCGGATCGAGAAGGAACTCCACCGTGCCGGCGTTCCAGTAGCCGGCCAGCTTGCCGATGCGCACCGCGGTCTCGCCCATGCGCCGGCGCAGATCGTCATTTACGGCGGGGGAAGGACATTCCTCCACCACTTTCTGGTGGCGCCGTTGCAGCGAGCATTCGCGCTCGCCCAGGTAAATCAAGTGGCCGTGCCGGTCGCCAAGAATCTGGATTTCCACGTGGCGGGGGTGCTCGATGTACTTCTCCAGGTAAATCGAAGAATCGTTGAAGGCGTTCTGCGCCTCCGAGCGCGCGTTGCGGTAAGCAGATTCCAGTTCGGCTTCCGCGCGCACCATGCGCAGGCCCTTGCCTCCACCCCCGGCCGATGCTTTCACCATCACGGGGTAGCCGATCTCGGCCGCAATGCGCTGGACCTCCTCGAAGCTTTCGAGATTGCGGTCGGCGCCGGGGACTACCGGTAAGCCCGCTTGGATCAGCGCGTGACGCGAGGCGGTCTTCGAGCCCATCAACTCCATGGCGCTTACCGGAGGACCGATGAATACAATTCCCGCATCTTCGCAGGCGCGAGCGAAATCAGGGTTCTCCGCCAGAAATCCGTAACCGGGGTGAATCGCTTCCGCGCCGCTGCGGCGCGCGGCGTCGAGGATGCGGTCGATGCGCAGGTAGCTCTCCGTGGACGGCGCCGGGCCGATCCGGTAAGCCTCATCGGCGTAGCGCACATGTAGCGATTTGCGGTCCACATCCGAAAACACCGCCACGGTGTGGATGTTCATCTCGCGGCAGGCGCGCATCACACGGACGGCAATCTCGCCGCGATTGGCGATCAGGATTTTGCGGAACACGGTCTCTCCTTGTGTTAAGAACCTCTACCTCGCCCGTTGTGGCTGATTATACCCGCTTCCCGGCTCGGCGAGACCGAACATCAATCCGCTTCAAGGTGTCAGGGTTCCGATATGGGGCTTGCCCCGCCCGCTCGCCGGCAAGGGCGAAAAGCCTGCCACCTGAATCCTTTCCAAGCGGCCCTTCCGGCTATCTACCGGCTATCTTTGAACGCCCACTTAACGTCTATCTCCTTTCCTTTCAGTAACTCATGGTCGAAACACGATAACTTGCCTGTTTTCAATAAACTCTGAGGACCACTTTTCTTGCCCCTTTGTTTTCAATAAACTCTGAGGTCCAACCTTCATTTTTAACATCTTTTTGTGTTGGGTGATTTTGAGACTGCTTACGGGAGTTTGGGAGACTTTCGCGGCGGGTAGCACGGCGCCAGACCTTCATCGCAAGTCTAGCTTATACCGCTCGGCTCAGTTTGTCAAGAGACAAATGGTCCCACACGCAAATAGGGCGGTCTGGCGCCCCGATGACTCGGGGGCGGTTCCCATATGCGGGTGCTTCACAAGAATCGACCGCTGGGCCGTGCCACAGCGGGCGACACGCGGCGCAACCTTCCCCCCCAGCATCTTGCTCGCTTGGCCTGAAGTGCCGCGATGCAAGGATGGGCGTGATGGATCGAGAGAGACCTTCAACTTCTAATTCGCGCGCTCTCACCCTCGTGGCAAATTCCTTTGAGAAAAATCATCTGCTATGATCGATCACCACAAACTGCGGTTCTATGCTGCGCGGGGCTCTGGGATTGTCGGCAGGAACCTCACCGGAGCTTGAATGATAAAAGGAGATATGACATGACCCATCCCCAGAGATCGAATCAGGTGGGCGACGCAAACTGCACCATCAATCGAAGAGAGTTCGCCAGTATGGCTCTGGGAGGCGCAGCCTTGCTGGCTTCCCCCTGGACGAGTTCGGCG
>Ga0326728_10004750_pt1 | contig 39577 bp, 39 predicted proteins | sample MB3enrmetagenome_FD_207602 | JGI IMG/M metagenome (GOLD analysis project Ga0326728, IMG submission 207602) | Lab enriched peat soil microbial communities from McLean, Ithaca, NY, United States - MB31MN | ecosystem: Environmental > Terrestrial > Soil > Wetlands > Peat | place: USA: New York... | reverse complement strand
CTTCCTCGCGACTGACACGCCGACGCCGCTGCACCAATCCCACTGCCCCATCGCGCATGCCTTCAGAGCATCACAAAACGAAGTCAACAAACAGGTGGGTTGCTCCGACGCATACCATTGAACAACAGCAGGCGCCGCAATGAGGACCGCTTCGCTGTCCGCGCTCTGCATCCCCGTCCTGAACAGTCTGTTACGAAACTCGAGGAATTCCAAGATTCACCACAAGATGTTGGGCTCGGCAAAATGGTCGGACCCAAAATGTGCCCTCGATTTTGAGTTTCGTAACAGACTGTTCAGGACGGGGTTTTCCGCGCAATTAGGATAATGGGTGAAATCGGGTTGAATTGCGGGTTGACATATTGGGTGTAATTGGGTGTACTCTTGGGTGTCATGATCCAAGTGGCTGCCCTTCAGATCACGCCAGAAATCCTTGGCCTGATCGCCGAGCTTGATGAATTCAAAGGTGCGTGGCGGGAATTGAGAACCTTGGCACCCGAACGTCTCTCTGCCCTGCGGCGCCTTGCAACAATCGAGAGTATCGGATCATCCACACGGATCGAGGGCAGCAAACTCTCTGACCGGGAGGTTGAGCTGCTGCTGGCCAACCTCGAAATCCGGTCTTTCGCAACACGAGATGAGCAAGAGGTGGCCGGATACGCCGAAACCATGGAGCTGGTCTTCCAGTCGTGGCAGGAGATCGCTCTTACGGAAAATCATGTCAAGCAACTGCATCGCGACCTTCTTCGATACAGTGCGAAGGATGCGCACCACCGTGGGCAGTACAAGACCCAGCCAAACCGTGTTGCAGCATTCGACGATACGGGTGAGCAGGTAGGGATCGTCTTCGAAGCTGCTACACCATTCGATACACCGCAACTCATGAAAGAGGCGGTTGACTGGGCAAGAGATGCACTGGAGATTCGGCAGCTTCATCCCCTCATCATCATCGCCATTTTCATCGTCGTTTTCCTTGAGATCCATCCATTTCAAGACGGTAACGGCCGGCTGAGCCGCATTCTCACAACGCTTCTGCTCTTGCGCGCCGGGTACACATACGTTCCGTACAGCTCCCTGGAAAGCGTGATTGAACAAAGCAAGGAAGGCTATTACTTAGCTCTCCGTCAAACCCAGGGAACCATAAGAGCCGTTAAGCCTGACTGGCAGCCTTGGGTCTTGTTCTTCCTTCGTGCTCTCAAGCAGCAAATGTATCGGCTGGCCAGGAAAGTCGAGAGGGAGAAGATCGTCCTATCAGCTATGCCGGAGCTTTCTCTGCGAATTGTCGAATATGCACGGGAACACGGCCGAGTAACCATCGGCGACATGGCTAAGCTAACTGGCACGAGTCGGAATACCTTGAAGGTGCATTTTCGCCAACTGCTGAGGAAGGGACACCTCGCCATGCATGGCCGCGGCCGCGGTGCCTGGTACGCGCCATCATAGTCAACTAACCAAGACGAACTGATGGCTGTCCTGTGGTTTGGCATGGGGGAAAGGGACTCTCCCCCCTATGCCGATTGGCCCCCAGCACCGCGACGAACACCTGCGCCTGGCGAACTTCGCCGCTCTTGGGGTCCGTCACCGGCACCGTCTGACCGGCATAATCCACGAACGTCTTTTCTCCGGCGCGGTGTTCGTGACGCAGCACCACGTCAAGTTGGCGCTGCCATTCGCGGTAAAGCTCGCAGCACCAGCTGTAGGCGTAGCCTAGCGGATTCGCCTGCTTGTACTCCTCCCACAGAAGTTGAAGGTTTACGTTCTTGCGGCTCTTCAGTTCCCGATGAATCGCCACGCAGTCGGGCAGGCAACGTTGCTCCGGCGACGCGACCGGAGGCGGAGGAAACAAGCGCCACTCCAGCGCCACGTTATCCTGATCGGCCGGTAATGGCCAACTCAGACCTGCGGCCTTCAGTCGCTCCAGATAGCGCTGTGCTGTACTCTTGGCCACCTTGCAGATCCTGGCGATCTGCTGCGGGGCGAGGTGGGATTCAAAGTGGAGGCGTAGGATTTCTCGCGTGTGTCGCATGGGTAATCTCTTTTCTGGCAACATGTTCTCCTTTGATTTCAGGAAAACATCTGCCTGGGATTACCAACGACGCCTTCTCAGACCTTGGCCCACTTCACCGTTACCTTCCATGTGGGCCGCGATTACAGTGCTTCTGGGCCATCGTTCCATTCGATGTGGGCCACGATTACGGTGAAACAAAAAATGCGGCCCACATCGCAACGGAATCCCGGCCCACGTCACACCGGAATCAGTGGCCCACATGGAATGGAATCACTGGCCCACATCGACCGGATTACGCACGTCCATCGAAACCAACCACATACAGGTCAATTGTCGAGCAAAACCACCTCGATAACCTTAACCGGCAAATCATTCCGCACAGTCTCCCGTGCTATCCTTTCGCATGGATTTATGGAATTGAAGATGACAGTCACAATTGTCATTTGTACGCGTAAACGTCCTTTTTTCTTGCGAAAGTGTCTCGAAGCCATCGCCAACTTGGAACCCGCTCCGAATGAGGTGATCGTGGTCGATAACACCTCGGGGGATACTGAGACTGAATCCATTGCTCGAGGATTCTCTGCGCGCTACATTGTTGAGCCAATACCGGGTTTAAGCCGAGCGCGCAATCGAGGATTAACCGAAAGCCGTTTCGAGATCGTCGCGTACTTGGACGATGACGCTGTGCCCGATAAGCGCTGGTTGGAATTTATGCTTGAGCCGTTCGCAGATCCTGATGTTGCAGTTGTAACTGGTAAAGTTATCTCTTCGAAGTCTAGCGCCGGCGCATTTGCACAAGAACCAGCTCGTTCCCTTAGTAACAAAGATTATCGATGGTTCGAAATCGCAGCCTTCGGCAGTATGGGCGGCATAGGCGCCAGCATGGCGCTGCGCAAAGCAGCTTGTATGAGCTGGAAAGTCTTTGATGAACGTCTCGGAAGGGGCGCTCCGTTACTGGGCAATGAGGAACACCATGCTTTCGTTGGCCTTCTCTTGCTTGACAACCGCGCAGTTCATGTTCCCGCTGCGGTCATCTTCCATCCGTCGAAACCCAGAAGCGATGAACAGGAGTCCGCGTGTAGGCTCGCCTATTGGTGGTTGTTGTTTTTCGAGTTCCCTGGCCATCGTCTCGGCCTCATACGATATCTTTTCAGGCACCTTCTGCGTATATCCCTGAATGGTTCGCCAATTCCTCCGGGCTCTGGTTATATTGCTACTTGTGGATGGCGAGGGCGCATCAAAGTGGGTCTGTCTGGGACACTACTCTACCTGCGCAACAGAAAATCGAAGGTTAAATAGAGAATTGGACCGGTGCGCCCGGAGGAAACTCACACAATCTACTCCGCCCCCGCTTTCGACGTATGCTTGCCAAGCTCCAGAACCTTATTCTGCCAGTGAATTCTCCGCCGTATCTGAAGCGCACGCACACCAATTCTGCGAAAAACGGGGACTGGGAAGAAAGCCTCCCCCAGGCCGCACACCGGAGCAAGGAAAAAATCCGCTGCGGCCGGCCAAGCCGCCGCAATCCTGAGCAGGTTTTGTTTCCAGCGTGGTGCCATTGCAAGCCACTTCAATTGCCCGGTAACATTTGCTCCCGGGTGCTTGCGGGCAAACATCACATCTGCCACCGCGAATGCCTCTTCATCACGTATCAAATCAGCAGAAGTCTTCCCGTAGTACTGATACGCAATGGCATTGCTTATGTACCGTGGATGCACTCCAGCGCTAAAAAGACGCGTTCCCAGTTCAAAGTCCTCGCGCATTCGAAACGTCTCATCGAATCCCCCGAATTCTTCTAAAAGTTCTCGAGACAGCGACGAGTTGCTGAAGACGCAGTCAGTTTCCTGCCATGCGGCGCCTGGGGCGCGCTTTTGTTCCAAATGAAACGCTCCGATTTCGCGATTAAAGCACTCCGCAGCCAGGCTTGGCGGGCTGTCCGCGCTCAGGAAGAGAGCTCCGAACGCAACGATCCGGCCGCCCTCCTGGTGTGCTGCAACATGCGCGGCAACCAGCCCCGGATCGCAAAGCATGTCGTCATCGAGGAATAGAACCAGGCCTGCTTCCGTTGCTCGATATCCCGTATTGCGCGCCCCGGCCAGTCCTCGGTTCTCCTGCTCAATCACGCGAAAGCGGCAGGCCGGCCTCAACGAGTTCAGTGCCGCAGCTGTGCCATCGGTAGAGCCGTCCACCACCACAATGATTTCGTACTCTGCGGCAGAAAAATCCTGCCGCAAGAGAGTAGTGATTGTCCGGAGCACAACTTCTCGGCGATTAAATGTGGGAATGACGACGGAAATTAGCATCGGCACGGAGTCGTCTATGCGACCTCCCACCGTGGTAAACTGTGTTCCAGTTGCATAGTGATGTTGAGCATATCAGATTGCGTGCGCGACCCTCTGGAAACCTACAACGCCGCTTACAGCCACCGATTTGGATTGCGGTCAAGGTGACGCGATTGCATGTGCTCGATGGCCCCGTCCGAGGCAACACTACTCTATTGCGGCTGCACTCGCCAACGTTTAGTCCACCTTACTCTTACCATGCAAACCAATGGCGCACATGAACAATACGGAGACGACTCTACCGAAGGCACTGCGCAACATTGGGTTTAGTGGCACGCGTATGGTTGTGGCTAGCTTCAGCGGCCTCATAGTATCGGTGATAACCGCGCGATCACTCGGTGCGCAGCAGATGGGCAACTACAGCTTCATACTCTGGGTTGCTGGTACGATCGCAGCGCTTTCGTCCCTAGGACTTCCTGACGCGGTTGGCAAGTTCGTTGCGGAACACAATAGCGCAGGCAACCATGTGCTCTCGGTGAAGATTGCCCGGACGATCGTAGCTACTCAAATTCTCGCCGCGGGAGCCATCTCCCTACTTGGCGCGGGCGTTTGGTCGGTTCTTGCCAAGCATCATCTGATCCTGATTTTCCTGGCTCTCGCCACGGTGCTGCCGGCAGCATTGCAACAGACGCTGCTTGCACTCATGGAAGGCACGCAACGTTTTGACCTGCAACTCGTCGCTACGTTGGGTGGCTCGATCCTTCAGATTGCAATCGTAGCTACCTTTGCGGCGCTGCACGCCTCGATTCGGGGTTTTCTGCTGGCGACATTTCTATCATCGGCGGCGCTCACGGGGTTCACGTTTTTTCTCTGCCGGCCAATGCTGAAATTACATCCCGCCTCTGCCAAACACGATTCTTCACCGGAGATCTCGAAACGAATACTCAGGTTTACTCTTTCTGTGTATGCATTGTGGCTGCTCAATCTGATCGTCTTTGACAAGTCCGAGTTGTTCTTCCTGCGAATATTCCAATCGCCGGCAGAACTCGCCTATTATAGTATTGCGTTTGCATTGACGGCGCGGCTGGCAACTGCAGGCGACAGCATCTCGTACGTTCTCTTTCCAATGTTCGTTACCCGCTACACCCAGGATGGGGCAGACGGCTTGCGTGAAGTCTACAGGCGATCGATGCGCTACTTGCAGATGTTGATGGTTCCTGTCTGTCTCTGGGGCATACCATTAACACCACGCCTTGTAGTTTTCGCTTACGGTGGACAGTACGCGCGCGTCGCTTCCGTGGTTCAGGTGTTGCTCGCGACTATCGTCGTTACGGCGACGATGACCGTCAGCTCGAACGTCATGTACACTATGGAGCGCCAACACTCTTTTCTTCGCTACATGGTTTTGGTTGCCGCGCTCAACATTTTTCTGGATCTGCTGTTTGTTCCGCGGTACGGAGCTTTGGGCGCCGCACTTGCCAATGGTCTCTCACAGGCCTTCGCTGCATGTGGGTTGATCGTGATGCTGCGAATCGCCTTACCCGGCAGTTTTCCTGTCTTCGCGTCGCTGAAGATCTACCTTGCAGCGGCTGTTTCAGTTGCTCCTATCCTGTACGCGGAGCTGATACTGCGAGCTGGAGCCTTGTTCTTAGGCGTATCGGTTGCGGTGGCGGTATTCCTTTACCTTGGCCTTCTCAGCGGGCTGCGCGCGGTGACGAGGAGCGATTTCGAAGCATTCGGAGACGGTTTTATGTCGCTCGTATTTCGAAGGGCAGGCTGAAGCATGATTTGGAACGCGCTGAAACCACTCGCAAAGCGAATACTTCCCGCGCCTTTTCGCCACTGGTTACGGCTTTTAGTAGTCCGAGTCTCCGAGGTTCCCCCCTACAAGTGCGTGCGCTTTGGAAGCTTTCGCCGAACGACTCCTATCCATGCCGGTTTCGGCCTGGGCCGCGGCACCTATATCGACCGTTATTATATCGAACGGTTTCTGCAAGAGAATTCAGCAAGTATCAAAGGGCGCGTGCTGGAACTGTCGGATAACGAGTATACCCTGAGATTCGGGGGGAAGAATGTAACTCACTCCGACGTGCTCGACGTACGTGCGGGCTACGCTCCTGCAACCATCGTCGCGGATCTGACTTCTTCAGATGATATTCCGTCCGATGCGTTCGACTGCATCATCCTGACACAGACATTGAATTTCATATACGACGTTCGTGCCGCGATTCAAACCGTATATCGGATACTCAGGCCTGGCGGGTGTGTACTCGTGTCTGTTTCGGGAATTGCGCAAATCGCTCCAGATGAGATGGAGTACTGCGGCGACTATTGGCGGTTCACGCGCCTTTCCCTGAAGCGTCTTTTTGAAGAAGTATTTCCCGCGGAGTGCGTCACTGTTGAATCTCACGGCAATGTCCTGGCAGCAGTCGCATTTTTACATGGATTGGCCGTAGAAGAACTGAAGAGTGAAGAGTTAGACGACCGCGATCCAAACTTTGAAGTCTCCGTGCTGTTAAAAGCGGTGAAGGCCGTCAGTTAATCTGTCTAGAGGCCAATACCAGAATGAAAGTCTCGATTGTTGTTACAACCTACAACCGGAGGCATTCGCTTGAACGTTGTCTGTCGAGTCTCGCGTCTCAGAGTTTTCCGGCCAATGAGTATGAGGTTATTGTGGTTGCGGACGGGTGCACGGATGATAGTGTTGAATTGCTGCGCTCTTTCACGTTTCCTTGCGCTTTCCGGTGGCTTGCGCAATCCAACCAGGGCCAGCCAGCGGCCCAGAACTTAGGCGTTGCTGCGGCAAGTGGCGACATTGTTCTATTCATGGACGACGACTGTGTCTGTAGTCCGGAGCTTGTGACTGCCCATTATGAGGCTCATGCGCGCGCTAACCACCTTGTTGTAATCGGTGCTGTCCTATTACATCCGGATTCGCCTCCCGGGACGCTCCGTGACATGATGAAGGACTTGGAGGACGCGGAATGTCAAAGGTTGTCTTTGGAAGGAACTCGCCGTTCGGATCTGATGCTTTGTGCGAACAGTTCCATTGCCCGTAACGCAGCGCTTGACTGTTCATTCGATACAACTTACAAAAGAATTCACGACGTGAAAGCCGGCGTATGCCTTTGGGCCACGGGATACAGACCGCAATTTGCACCCTCGGCAGTCGCATATGAACTCTACACAAAGACCGCAAGCGAGCATCTGCATGACTCCAATCAGCGAGGCAAGTACGAGGTCATCCTCTCAACCAGTCACCCTGCGTTCAAACCGCTGGCCGGGATTGCAAGCATGAATGAGGACAACCTCCTGAAGCGTGCACTACGCAAGCAGCTCGCTCTCCACCCCGTGGCATGCGAACTTGTACTTCAACCGATCTACTCGTTGGCAGATTCACTTCGCGCCCTTCCCATGTTCTCGTGGCTCGCAAAACGTGTTTTAGTTGCGCGCTTAATCAGCGCACATCTGAGCGGCGCAATTCAAGGAGCCGGTTCGTGGGAGAGACTGGAAGAACGATTTGGCAAGCGCGTCCCGGTGTTTATGTATCACAATGTCGGCTCGCCACGCCTGGGTGAGTATCCCGGGCTGACCACGCCTACTGCTGAATTCGAAGCGCAAATCAGCTTTCTATCAAAGATGGGCTACAAGGGGATACGGCCATCGGAGTGGCTGCAATGGCGGGACGCTGGAGGCACCCTGCCAAGGCGTCCAGTGATGCTGGTGTTCGATGACGCCTTCGCCGAGGCGTGCCGCAATGCCTTTCCTATACTTGAGCGATATGGCTTCGGCGCAGCTTGCATGGTGGTGACGCGGTGTATCGGATCGACAAACCGTTGGGATGAAGAAGCAGGCCTCCCGTCGTTTCAACTGATGAGTGAGAGCGAGATACTGGAGTGGTCAAAGAGGGGGATTGAGTTCGGAGGACACACTTGCCATCACCACGACCTGCGGCTCATACCAGACGAGCGCGTAGAAGAGGAACTCTCACAATGCAAGGACGACCTGAACGCGCTGCTCGGCAAGGCGCCTACTTGTTTTGCGTATCCATTCGGCGGGGTCAGTCCGGCAGCTCAGGCAGCAGCGCGCAATCATTTTGCACTTGCGTTTACAACGGCTCCTGGATTTCTCGACCTTAGCACTGATCCGCATCTTGCGCCGCGAATCAGCTTTCTGCATGGGGAAACGCGATTTGGAATGTGGTGCCGCCTGCGCCTTGGCAAGAATCTCTTCGAAGTCTGTAAGAACCGCTGGTCAAGTCTCATGCGCAAGATCTCAAACGGCGTAAAGTCAGGCACCACTCAGTCACGCTAAAGCGAGACTTGTATGCGTCAGAGCAAACTTTCAATTACCCACAACTCGGGTATGACTTCGGGTGGGTATTGACGAACCATATTCCGCATCAAGTCAGTGACTTACGGTCAGCGTCGATTCATGGCTAAGTGATTGCCATGAAAGAGAGCCGACGAGTTTTAGCAACCGCTGAACCTGCTCGCAAACCAACCCACGCCACCTCGCCTATGTCTCTGCTATGCGCTGGCTCATGCAACCCCGGACGAGATCGTGTAATCGTTTTGGCCGACGAGAGCGGACTAAGCCAGCGTCCGCACCGAGTGCGCACCTGGGCGCCGCGGGGCAAAACTCCCGTGCTGCAGTACGGCTTCAACTGGAAGTCGCTCTCGGTGGCTGCGGGGCTGACGGCATGGAACTTTTACTTCCGTCTCTACCCCGGCGCCATCAAGTCGCCGCAGGTGGTGGATTTCCTCAACGCCCTGGTGCGTGCCATCCGCCGTCCCATGATCTTAGTCTGGGACCGGCTGCCGACGCACCGCAGCCGCATGGTGCAGGACCACATCGCTTCGCTCCAGGGCTGGATCCACCAGGAATACTTGCCCGCCTACGCTTCAACGGCCAATTCCATCTTGCGCCAACCGGCCGCATCCGTAAATCAGACACCCGGAAAGTGGCACACTTTGCGATCGAAATCTCGTCGCATTTTCAGTCGGAGTTGACAGGATGAAGCGAACCAGTTCCCGGTTGGGACTTGCACCCACTGTGGACCAGCGCCTTTCACGGCGCACGCGGAAGTTGGGCTAGCTTATTGGCAGTATCTGGAGATATGCATCCAAGGTAGCCTCTGCTGCCTTCTTCCAGGTATACCTGCTTTTGATGCGCTCCTGAAGCGCAGTACAAACAGGAGCAGCATGCGCTTTTAAGATCGCTTCGCGAATAGACTCCTCCGATCCAGGGTCGCAATAGAATGCCATGTCACCAAAGTACTCCCTGGTATCTCCCTTATCCGTGATCACCAGGTTACAGCCGGCAAGCCCAGCCTCGAGCGATGCCAAACCTGTGGTTTCCATCCAGCTTGCAAGGACGTGAACCTTGGCCACACGGTAGTAATGCTGCCGATCCTCGTCGCTAACTCGACCGGCAAAATGAACATTCGGGCCCGCTTCGCGTCGAACCTGCTCGTAATATCGCGTCGCATTCGGCCATGCGCGTCCGACCAGAACCACCGGAAGATCAACGCCTCGCAGCGCTCTCACCAGACGTAACTGATTCTTTCTGTGCCCTATTCCCGCCACGCACAGGACCGAACCGCGAAAGCGTTCAAACTCATCGGGAACAGCTACGTCCTCAGAATCCAAATCCGCGTCATCGACGGCATTGGGAACAACAACTATTTTGCTTGTGGAAGCTATGGGGAAGTCTCTAATTACTCTCTGCATCTCTGAATGGGAGTTAGGGAGAAGCACTCCGCTCATCCGGATCACTTTCTCTTCCAGCCTTTGATAGCCATGGCTCAAGAGAACTCTTGTACCCTTGTGCCACTCTTTGCTTACCACGGCCCTGCCAAGCGCTTTGACATATTCAAATGCACTCGGCGAAAGGCCACGGGAAATTAATCCCACCAGGCCACCTCTGGAATCACTGTCGTAGTCGGCGCTGCTCAAATAAATCGTGGATAAGGCCACCGGCCGTTTCTGGCGAACCGCATTGCATGCCTGCAAATAAATATCCTGCGGCCGGGTAAGGTTAAACAGATGAACCAAATCCCATTTGTTGAGGTCAGGCTGCTGCTCTAGCGATATCTCGCACTCTACGCCAAGTTTACGAAGGGCTTCAGCAGTCTTCGTCATCTGAGTCGTATCCCCGCCGGCAACTGTAAAGAGAGAGACTCTACTTTGCAAAAGAACTCGCACGGAACTCCTTTTCACATAACACTCTTGAATCAACCGGACAGGCATCATTTGCTGAATCCTGTCAAGTTCACATGTTCAGGACTTTCCCCAGAATTTCTCAGGCCGACCAGACGAGGGCGAGCTCGAGTTGCGTGCCGGGGGGCGATTCTTGCGGTGGCTGGAAGGTGCCGCCGGAGAGAACACGGCGAATTCCGTCTGCCAGAGCATAAAAGCGGAAGGGTGGAATGCCGAAGAAGCGCTGGGAGATGACCAGCAACTTTTCCGTGAGGATGCACAGCTTCATCTGCTGTCCGAGGAAGGTAGCGGCACAGTAAGCTGCCTCCGTCACCAACACAACTAAGTTCTTCAAGTGCTGATACTTCAGCACCCACAACCCGGAAGCACGGGCGGAAGAAGCTGCAAAGCTATGCATCGATGACCTCAGCCTGTATTACGGCGCAGACGGTACATTTTCTTCGGTGTGTCTTCATGGCAAGGGCGGCAAGGTTCGTACCCGTCCGCTGTGGGCCTCAACGGCCGTGACGCTGAAGAACCTCGTTGCAGGGCGGAATGGCAAGGAGCGTGTTTTCCTCAATCGTCGCTTGGAGCCGTTTACACGCTTCGGAATCCATGAGATCGTGACGCGATATGCGTGGATCGCCATGAGCGGCATGCTGGAGATGTCTTTGAGCTTGGCAACTCGGAACGTGTGAATGATAAAGTGAGAGTATGTACGCAGGCAGATTGGCGACCAAGGCGCTTATGCGCCAATTTGCAGTTGTGTTGGCGGGACTGCTCTTCGCCGCCTCGGCCGTACTCGCGACAGGACAGCCCGGAGCGCCGGTTGGCGCCGGACAAGTGACGGCATTCGTCTGCGAACCTTCGGCTGTGAGTTCGCCGTACATTCCGGTGGACAGTTGGATCTATCCGGCCATGCTGCGGCTTTACTCACTGGGTTTTGTAGACGATGTTTTTCTGGGAATTCGCCCCTGGACGCGCGCGAGCGTGAGTTCCATGCTGAAAGAGGCCAGCGATCGCATCGACGACGCGGATCAGGAGAGAGAAAATCCGGCAACAGCGGAAGCGCGAGAAATCTACAACGCGGTAAGACTCGAGCTGCATTCCAGCGCCGAAGGTCCCTCAGAGGAGCAGGAAAGCCGCGTCTGCCTCGAGTCGGTTTACTCGGTGGCTCGGGCCATCAGCGGCACGCCTCTTCGTGACAGCTATCATTTCGGCTCGACGATGATCAACGACTACGGACGGCCTTACGAAAACGGCTTCAATAACTATTCCGGCGCCAGCGGCTACGCTACGGCCGGCAGGTATACCATCTATGTGCGCGGCGAGTTCCAGGGCGCGCCTTCGACTACTGGATATTCTGCCGGGCTGGCCAATGCGCTTTCCACGGTCGACGGCACTACGTATCTCAACGCCGCTACGGGCCTACCGTACAGCCAGGCTACCATCCCCATGGGACCGATTGGTAAGGCTACCGAGGGACGATTCCTCGAGGCGTACGTCTCCGCGCAAGTGCTCAACCACGTGATTTCCTTCGGCAAGCAGGATGAATGGCTGGGGCCGGGATTGGGCGGCAGCTTTGCCTATTCAAACAACGCCCAGAATATTTATGCATTCCAGATCAACCGTATCGAGCCCCTCTATGTTCCTTTCCTCTCCAAGTTCACAGGCCCATTCCGCTACGAGTTTCTGGTGGGCGCACTGCGCGGCCATACGTTTATGCCCAACCCAGTCTATGTGGCCAATCCCTCGCCGAATGTGCCGAACGTGATCAACCCCGGAGATCCATGGGTACACATAGAGAAGGTCAGCTTCCGGCCTACGAACAATCTTGAGTTCGGATTCGAGCGTACTGCACTCTTTGGCGGTGCGGGCCACTCGCCCGTTACGCTACACACCTTTCTCAAGAGCTTCTTCAGCCTCAGCGCTCCGGGCGGCCCGGGCTCCACCGGGCCGGACCCCAAATTTGGCCGGGACGACCCCGGAGCACGCTTTGGCGCCTTTGACTTTTCTTACCGGCTACCCTTCGTCCGCAATTGGCTCACGCTCTATTTCGACTCCGAGGTGCATGACGATGTTTCGCCCATCGATGCTCCTCGGCGCGCCTCCTGGCGGCCGGGAATCTATCTGTCGCATGTGCCCGGCATTCCCAGGCTGGATATGCGCGTAGAAGCCGCATCCACCGACCCGCCCAGTTCAACACCCTATGCCGTCGAGTACGGCCAATTCATGTACTGGGAAACTATCGAGAAGCAAGGTTACACTAACCAGGGCCAGATATTTGGCGACTGGATAGGGCGCGAGGACAAGGGCGGACAGGCGTGGGTCACCTATCACTTGAGCGGAAATGAATGGCTGCAGGTGAGCGCACGCAATCAGAAAGCAAGCAAGAACTTCATTCCCGGCTCAACCACGCAAACCTTCAGCGGACCTGGCTGCCCCAGCCAGGATGGTCCTACTTGCCTCATTCCCGGCGGCACCACCCTAAATGACATCGACTTTCAAGCCGTGAAGCGCATCGGTAAAGATTTCGAGATCGACGGCAACTTTGCCTTCGAACACTGGAAGGCCCCCATCTATCTTCCCGGCCAGCAGACGGTGACGACCACTAACATCCAGTTCACCTGGTTCCCGGAGCGGAGGGTCGTTTTTTAGCTTATAGGTTCACGGATCGGCTAATGAGGCACTCACAGAGGAAACGGGGAGCAATAGATAGGCCGGACCTTCGGAACACTGCGCCAGTTCCCTACCCTACTATCGGCCATCTGCCGGTAAGCTGAAGGCACATTACCTGGCGATGGACCCATGTTCGACCGATTTTCACGCCAGAATTGAAGGTGATCGAAAGTCTGCAGGCGAGTTGGCGGGCCTCGCACACTTCAGTGTTGCAATGGGAAAAGAACATTTACGGCCTCTGCGAAGGAAGGAAATCGCTGGCCAGCCAACAAGTGGGCTCCCTCAATGCCAGTTTTCCACCGCTCCAGATCGCCTTCAATCAGGATCGTCGGTATTCCCAGGCGCGCCCCGAACTCCATGTCAGAGAGAGAATCGCCGATCATCACACTGTCAGCGGCGGAAATGTCGGAAAATTCGCGAGCAGCCTGCACAAACATGCCCGGCAACGGTTTGCGACAGTTGCATTCCATCTTGTCGTAAGGGCAGATGTAAAACGCGTCGACATGTGCGCCGTGTCTCGCCAGCAGATCTTGCAGACGTAAGTGGATCGCTCGCACGTCTTCGGCAGTGTAGAGCTTCAACGCGATGCCACGCTGGTTTGAGACAACCACAACGCGCAGGCCTCTGCGGTTAACAGCCCGTGGTGCAAGTCCAGGTTCGCAGGCTGCAATTTTGCGAAGTATCCACAGGCCCTGCTTTTACAATTGCGGCATGGGGATGGGGACACGCAAGGATCAGGAGAAGCAGGAGGACATCTGGATCGCGACCTCGGAACTGGCGCGGACACCGGGTCATCGTCTTTATGAGCGACTGAATGAGCCTCTTGATGGGAAGAAGTTCGACGCGTTCGTGGAAGGGCTATGCCGGAATTTCTATGCGCCGCGCATGGGGCGGCCGGGTCTGGCTCCGGAAATCTACTTCCGTTCGCTGCTGATCATCTCCTGCAGTGCATTGGCAATGCGTATCCAATGTCTCGTTTTGCACCCCTCGTGCCGCGTCTCGTTTTGCAACCCTGTTACTGTGGCCAACGCGTCTTTCTGAATGGGCAGCAGGATCTCTCATCAATCCGCCGATTCTCGAAAAACCTACGTGCATCGGGCGCCGATAGGCTACATGCACTTGATGGGCACCTCGCAGCGATCGCTATACGGTTACACGCGCATACTTCTCTACCAACTGTTTAGTCGAGTGGATGTTCGATCGGCTCGAAGCGCCGAATACAATCGACACGATGTTGGGTTGAGAGCATACCCAGGCAATTGCTTCCTGCGGAGGAATAGCGCCTGAGGCAAATATTGACATTGCAATGGACCGGAATTGACGCTCACGCAGTACCCGTTCGTATGCTTCGATTCCACCGCACATACGGAATCCGAGCTTGTTGATGCTGGAGCAGACAATGGGATTTTCAATACCTAATTCATCCAGAGTGTCGAGCAGCCTTGGCAAGTTCATCGTAATAAAGCCGGGCTCCGCGTGATACTGGCTCTGGATATATTTGGCGAAGATCAGAAATGCTTGTTTCATGCCCAGGCCGAGCAAAAGATCAACCACGACATTTTGCAGGAAGATGACTGGTGTGTTCAGGCCTTGGAACATCTTCATTTCGCTATCGATCAAAAGTGTGGTGATGCCCTCGATATCCTTCGTAGCCAACGACATTCCACCACGAAATGCGGCGTTGAATATGCCTTGCTGCGGCATAAAGCGTTTGATCGCGCCCAGAATGCCTTCTTCTGTGGCGGCGTTTGCATATTTATGGGCATAGGGCATGCACGGATAGAACAAATAGTTGGAATAGCGTTCCGGATTGGTACGCACGTGTTCGCAGATTTCGGCTACACGATCGTGCGTGGTACACATAAAGGTCCGAATTCCCTCCTCATATGCGTTATCCAGCACCTCATACACCGCTCGTATGTCCTGGAAGCGGATAGACTGCGCGCGGGCCTTTTCCTCGGACATGTGGTTCACGCCAAAGAACTGGTTGTCTCCGAAAAGTAACTTGTCCATTAGATCTACTATGCTTTCTCTGCCGATTTGATGGCACAATAAAGTGGCGTTCTCAAGTTGCCGGCGGAGGTAGCAAGTGCCGCAGCCGACTTTGCATCTTCCAACACCATAGCCAGCACTAGATCAGTCTGTGCGGCGGAGGAGAAGGAATTGATATTAGCGCGTTCGCCCGACACAATCGAACGCACGAAATAGTCAAGTTGTGCTGAGTATTCCTCCCCGCGTAGGTAGAACCAGACCGGCTGAGTTAGCTCCGTTGTATAGCGTATATTCCAACCTTTGACGTAACTGGAAGGAGCCTGGTCGGTGTTACGAAGATAAACCTGACATTCCTGGCGGTCTGCATAAATGCGGCCCGCGGTTCCCCAGGCCGTAATCTTCACGCTCATCTTGCGGCAAGAATCATCGCTCCAATTCACTGAGAGCTGAACGCCTGGTCCGCCGGGGAAATGTATGGTGCTGTAGACTTCGTCGTCCGTATCCTTGGAGAAGATACTCCACATCGATGTGCCACTGACATTGTCTGGCATGCCAAAAAACCAGTTGAGCAGATTGACAGGATGCGCGGCGTAGTCGTAAAGACTCCCGCCACCCTCCTCCTTTTGCGTACGCCATAACATTCCCTTCGGACGCAGTACAACTGGCCCGTAAGCCTCGGCGAGCACATGACTGACGGTTCCTATCGCGCCTGAATCCAGCAGTCTCTTCACTTCCTGAAAGGCGCCAACGAAACGGTAGTGATAGCCGACTTGATTAACTAGTCCCCTGCCCTCAGCCAATGACGCCAGCGCTAAAGAGTCTGACCAATTGAGGCAAAACGGCTTCTCGCAGAAAACATGCAGTCCATGCTCAATCGAGGCACGCACTATGCCGGCATGGAACCGCGACGGCGTGGCGATAATAACAGCCTCAGCCCCGGTCTTCTGAAGCATTGTCTCAAAGTCGGTGAAGGTTGCAATTCCTGTGCTTTTTTCAAGCATTTCCAACATGAATTTTGAAGGGTCGCAGACACCGGCAAGCTGCACCTCCGGATGTGCTTTGATCATCGAAAGATGAGAAAGTCCCATCTTTCCCAACCCAACGACTGCGATACGAATCATCGTGGCTACTCTCCCCCCAAATGCCTGCGCTGAACTCTTGGCGTCATACCTGCGGAACGGCGGTCGAACGGCTCAAAAATGCAGTTAACAGTTGTTCGTACTGTCCCGCCACTCGGTCCCACGTGAATTCTTCATTGAAACGGTGGAGCACCGCGGTCTTCAACCTCTGACGCAGTTCTCCATCTGACAGAAGAAGCGTCAAGTGTTTATCGGCAGCTTCGATGGTGTCAAAGTACAACGCTCCCTCGCCCGCTACCCATCGATTGTATTTGTTGTCCTGCGCAATCACCGGATTACCTGCGGCCATGGCTTCAATTAAGGATGGATTCGTGCCGCCCACCGTATGCCCGTGTAAATACGCCTTGCTATGAAAACGTAGTGCCTGCACTGTCTCCTTGTCATAAATCGGTCCTGCAAAGTACACCTCGTCGCTCGCAATAGTCATCAGTTTGCGGTGGTATTCGTCATTTGCAGGTCGAAACTCGCCGAGTATGACAAGCCTGTGATCTCTATGCCGTGCCGAGAACGCCTGAACCAATGCTAAAATAGAATTCTCGGGAATAAGTCTTGCTATGAGGGTCACGTAACGCCCTGGCTCGAGATTCAGTGCCTCAACGGAACTCCTGGGCGCGCTTGGCAGCGGATCGGCGCCATAGGTGATGGTCGAGATCTTACGCTTGGCGGCGCGCGTTGCGAGATACCTTTCAATCTCGGGATGGTCTGCGATCAGGTGGTTTCCAAAAAGCGCTGCAAATCGCTCATTTACGTACAAGATTCCCTGCTTCATCAGGCCCCATCGTGCCCGAGACCACTCAATGCCATCCATATTTATGATATTTGGAATGTTGTGAATGCGCTGGCGGAAGTTGTAGATTCCAGTATTGTAGCCAAATGTCAGGCATATATCTCGAAACTGACAAGCATGTCGAATGCTGAGCCAGTCGAACTTCGACGTGCCTCGCCAGCCAGGACTATTGACAGGGATGATCACTCGCTCTATTCCCTGCCACGTGTCCTCCATGATCGACCCGTTCCCTTCCCTTTGGCAGTAGACGATAACCCGCCATCCATTACCCACCAGGTAACGTGCAATATTCTCCGCTGCTGTTTCAAAACCTCCATAATTCGCCGGAACACCACGTGTTCCCAAGATTCGAACAGACTTTTCTCGCCAATGATACACCACAACCGCCAATCTTATCTTTTCAGTTGGAAGTCCAGATGAATTAATTTGCCTCGACCAGAGGCTCCCCCTGAAGCGCTCACCGTTGATTATGTTGGATATTTCACCTGCAGAATAGCTCTCTCATTCATCCTGACATTCCTCTTCACAATCCGCCCAGGATTCCCAACAACCACACAATTTGACGGTACATCCTTTGTAACCACCGTTGACGCGCCTACAATGACTTCATCTCCGATTTTAACGCCGGGCAAAACTGTCGCACGGACGCCGATAAAGCAATTGCGCCCGATATACGTTTCAGTTACCCAGGGAGCGCGGGCATCCGTCGGATCCCTCTTGACATGCTCATGGCACAATATCAGTGCATGACTTGCCACGAGAGTATTGGCGCCGATGTGAATCCCCTGCGGATAGACTTTATCAAGGAGCAGCTTACTCTCAAGAATGACTCCCCTTTCAATGTTCGAATATCCAAGCAAGCGGTAACGGTAAAAGCGTTGCGTCCGGATGACCTTGGCAACTATGTCCATAAGTCGATATCTCAGCTTCATAGCAATCTCCAGATCAATTGTGCACTGTCCCGCTTGATTAAATATACCGAGCTCAATAACGCGCCAATCAACATCTCCGCCAACTCGTCCCTAACCCCTGCGGAAGTGCCTGCTAATTCACCCCATCGATGACCACATCGAATATTCACCGCGGCTCTGCTTAAGCGAGTCAAGCGACCGAACGGCCATCTTCTCGCTTCCACATCGATATTGATCTCACTCCTGCTCCACACGACGCAAATCCGCATCCACCATCATATGGATCATGGCCTCCAGCGATGTCCTGCTCTCCCAACCAAGACGCGCCCGTGCCTTGGCGGGGTTACCAACAAGAAAATCTACTTCAGCTGGCCGATAGAATCGGGGATCGCTTACTACATAGTCATTGTAGTTCAGATCCACATGCGCGAATGCTATCCTGCACATTTCCCTGATTGAGGTGGTCGTTCCGGTTGCGATAACATAGTCGTCGGGTTCTGGCTGCTGAAGCATGCTCCACATTGCCTCGACGTAGTCGCCTGCGAAGCCCCAATCCCTTTGTGCATCCATATTGCCAAGCCGCATTTCCTTCTGCAGCCCCAACCGAATCCTGGCTACCGCATCAGTAACCTTGCGGGTTACAAACTCTATCCCCCGCAAAGGCGATTCATGGTTGAATAGTATTCCATTCGACGCGTGTATATTGAAGCTCTCCCTATGATTGATCGTGCTCCAATGTGCAAACAGTTTTGATACTCCGTAGGGGCTACGTGGATGGAAAGGCGTGCTCTCGTCCTGGGCCTCTTTTTGAATTCCCCCGAACATCTCGCTGCTCGACGCTTGATAAAAATGCGCCTTTGGATTCACAACGCGCACCGCCTCCAGCATCCGGAGCGCGCCGAGCGCGGTCACCTCAGCGGTGAGCAAAGGTTGACCCCAGGAGGTAGCGACGAAACTCTGCGCCGCCAGGTTATATATTTCATCGGCCTGCGACTTCTCCAGAGCGCGGATCAACGATGAGAGGTCGATCAGGTCAGCCTCAAGAATATCGAGACTATCGAGAACCGAGAGTTCACGCAGCCTCCAGAGGGTATCCGTCCCGCGACGTGCAACTACTCCATGGACGGAATATCCCTTATCCAGGAGAAACCTCGTAAGATAAGCGCCGTCTTGACCTGAAACACCAGTGATGAGTGCATGCTTAGTCATGATGAGTCATCTCCATCTCATTTAGGATATCTGCTAGCGTCTTCTCCAAGGAGATCTCTGGACCCCAACCTAATTGATCAGAGAGCTTCCCAGGATCGCCGGCCATTCGCCGCTGTTCAACTGGCCTAAGTCGAGTTTTATCCACTTGCAACTCAGCCTCAATACCCGCAATTTGCAGCAGGCTTTCCACTAGGGAGCGCAAAGTCTTCTCGTGTCCGGTACAGATGTTATATACCTCACCGTTCCGTCCTTTCTCTAACAACAGGCGGTAGGCCCGGGCGGTATCCCGAACATCCGTAAAATCCCGTGTAACATCCAGATCGCCAGTAACAAGCACCGGCGACCTGTTGTTTCGGCGGATTTCAATGATCTGCCGTGCAAAATCCGCAATGGCAAAGCGGCTATCCTGCCCCGGACCGATCTGTGTAAAAGGCCGTGTCAGGACGATACGGAAATTCTCCGTCTGACTCCACTGATAGCACAATGCTTCAGCCGCCACCTTGCTCACGGCGTAAGGGCTTCGAGGCCGCAGTGGCTGAGTTTCCAGGATTGGTAGTTCCGCATCGGCTACTCTCCCATACACATCGGCCGAGCCAACGTAGACAAATACTCCCTGAAATCCAGTTGCACTCAGTGCCTGTAACAGATTCATGGTACCTAGAAAATTCGTGGAAATTGTAGCCATTGGGTCGGTAAAGGAATGAGCTACGGAACTCTGGGCGGCCAAGTGCAATACAGCTTGAGGCGCGAGAGAAGCTACTGCAGAACGCACTCTGGCGGAATCGCACAAATCCACTTGGCCATCCTCGTCCGCCAGTGGGACGCCGCCATAAGCCGAGCAAAAGTGCTTACCAACGAATCCACTATTGCCCGTGACCATCATGTTCATGGGATTGAAAGCAGGCAAATGCATCTTATATTCTCATCCTGTGCTTTGCGGCTACAAGCTGAACAGGGTTGCCAAATCAGGGGCTCACCGCAAAAAGCTGCAAGGTGCGCCTTTTCAGGTCATTCGATAGCAGTTTACCACTTACTCCGGCAAACAAGTTCGTCGCGCACAGGGCAAACGCATCTTAATCGCTATATGCAGTAGTCAGCAGTGAAGTTGAGATAGGGATATGGAAAATCTCCTGTAGTATTTTGCGGAGTTGAAGGACCCGCGGGTAGACCGGACGCGGCGTCATCTGTTGCAGGACATCGTAGTGATAGCGATCGCGGCGATTCTGAGCGGGGCCAGCGGCTGGGATGAGATCGAGCGCTATGGCAAGGCCAAGAGGTCATGGTTGAAGAGCTTTCTGGCGTTGCCGCACGGTATTCCCTCGCACGATACATTCAATCGCGTTTTTCAGGCGCTGGACCCGGCGGAATTGGAGAAGAGTTTTCTGGGCTGGGTGAGAGCCACCGCCAGGTTGACGGCGGGCGAAGTGGTGGCTATCGACGGCAAGTCGTTGCGCGGCACGGCCGGGGCAGAGGGTAAACCGCTCGTGCATATGGTTTCGGCCTGGGCCAGCGCCAACAACCTCGTCCTGGCGCAGCGCAAGACCGACGCCAAGTCCAACGAGATCACAGCCATCCCCCAGTTGCTGGCGGCCCTTGAGCTGAGTGCAACGGTGGTGAACATCGATGCCATCGGCTGCCAGAAGACCATCGCACAGCAGATCGTCACGCGGCAAGCCGACTACATCCTGGCCGTGAAGGAAAATCAGCCGTCGCTGCTGGCCGACATCAAGGACTCGTTCCAGATGCTGGCCGCCGATAGCATCGATGAGCAGATCGATTGCGGACATGGGCGCGTGGAACGCCGCCGCTGCTCGGTCGTGGCCGACCTGAGCCTGCTGGATCATGCTACGGAGTGGGCTCAATTGAGCAGCCTGGTGCGCATCCGGGCCGAGCGCTACCACAAGGCAACGGGCAAGACCGAGCGCGAAACTCGTTACTACATCTCCAGCCTCAAGCCCAACGCCAAGCGGCTGAACGCCGCTATCCGTCAGCACTGGGGCATCGAAAACAAACTGCATTGGGTGCTGGACGTAGCCTTTGGCGAGGACCTGAGCCGCAAGCGTGCAGGCCACGCCGCGGAAAACTTTTCCTTGCTGAATCGCATTGCTCTGAATCTACTCAAGCAGGACAAAACCAACAAAATCGGCGTCCATGGAAAACGCCTCCAAGCCGCCTGGGACCACGACTACCTTCTCCATCTCCTCGGAGTTAGCAAACTGAGGGAAGATCAAGATGCGTTTGCCCTGTCGTCGCGCATGCTCCAATGGCAGTCGACGGAGAATTCTGTTACAATATTAAGCGCTTGGCGGACATTTAGAGAGCACAGATCGATAAAGAGATAGCGTCCTCGTGCCGATATGCTCCCAATCATGATTCTGCCGGATATACTCCAAAGCCCGCAAAGCAACTTCCTCGCGCCCTTGCTCATCCTGCAGTGCCCGTATCAATTGCTCGGATAAGGATTGTGCAGATGCTTGCTCGAAAACGTATCCGTTCTGTCCATCCGTAACCACTTCAGTCATTCCAGGAAGATCGGATACAATCACGGCCCTTCCGTAACTCATCGCCATGAGTATCACAGCGCTCTGATAGATTCTTCGGTACGGCAGGGTCACAACTTCCGCAGCAGCAAAATAAAGAGGAAGCTCGTCATCAGGAATATAGCGGATGTGCAGTACGCACCGATCACGAATGCCCAGCCTATCGATTAATCGCTCATAGGACGAGAAGTCCTTCCTCAAGGGGCGCCCGGCTATCAGAAGGGTTACCTCTGGAATCTTGCGGGCAACTACGGGAATTGCTTCAAGTAGTATGTCCAGGCCTTTCACTTCTTTGATATGCCCAAAGAAGAGAATGACGCGGCTTGTCTCGCTGATTCCCAGGGCACGCCGGGCCTCGATGGGATGAGATATGCGGAAAACATCATTTATGTAATTTCCGGAGGGAATAACGTCAATTCTGGCGGGCGGTACTCCGAGCTTCTCAATTAGCTCGCACTTGGAGATTTGATTATGAACGACGAGTCGGTCGGCGAGCCGATAGACTCTGCCAATTATCGTACTGCTCGTTGCGCCCGGAGTGAAAGACTCGACATCGTGGACAGTGATAATCACTTTTCTTCGAAAAAGCTTGGAAAGTACCACGAGAGATATTTCTTCCATCGCACCTTGAAATATATGTAGATGGCAAACCCTCTCACCATGGATCGCCGCCCTCGTAAGCGCGCCGACGTTTCCACTCAAATAGTGGCAGGCGCGCATCCAACGGTTCCCCTGCCCAAATATACGTCTATAGATTGGATAGAAACGAAGGCCAGCAATTGCCGGATCCGCTGTTTCGTCACATGTGTATAAGCTCACACGGCAACCAGCAGCCAACAAGCCTCTGCATAGCCCGAAATCGTAGTAATTCATCCCGCCATGACCGCCAATTGGTTCAATGATTGCAACCGGCATATCTCCAGACATCAATCCCTCCCCTTTCCCTGGATTTGCGCTACTGAATCCCTATTCCCCGTACCCTTAGGCCGCCGTATTGCGCGGGAGTTCCATAGAGTGAACCTCGTTGGCGACGCCGCGAAGCAACGCAATAAAGAAAAGGGTGGTCTGCGCTTCGGACACGCAAAAGGCCGAAGTTATAGAATAGACTGCACTGTAGAACACAAAACCCTTGGCAGCGTCCATCAAGGGGGTATGCACGCCTGGCGGCAGCTTCTTGACCGCACCCAGAGCGAACACGTACTGCGAGGCGTATAAAATCACTCCGAATATCCCAAGAATGTACAACACTCCAATTGTTCCGACATCAACCCAGTAAAAATATTTTCCCAGTTGCAACCGAGGGCCTCCCTGCCACTGGTTGCTGAGAACCCCATTGCCTAAAATCGGGTGTTTCGCGATGCCCTGGAGCGCGAAAATCGTTTCCCCGATTCGAGCGTTAGCCGCGGCGTCTTGCACCGCCTCGCCCGTAAGCACGACAGTAAATGCGTCCTCGAGGCGACCGACCTGCTCTGTCATCGTATCAGGCATCGCAGCAAATAGAAGCCCGACCAGCAATGCTACTCCCAGCAGCACTTTGGGAAGCAGAACGAACAGGCGCTTCCAATTCGTCCACCGGAAAAGGAAAAAGAAGAATGTCAGCAAAAGCGTAAGCACCTCTTGACGCCACCCAAACCCGCTCAAGCTTCCGCCTAACAACAAGAGCGCAAGCATGTAGTCCCTCGCGCGCCCTTTCCGGAAGCCCCGAAAAGCGTAGTAAAGCACGCCGAAGAAAGCAAAGAACACCTGAAGCGAGAGATCGAACCCACCAGCTTCAGGGAGAACGAATCCGACGTAGTCGGCGTAATTGGAGGCGTCAATCACGGTTCTCATAATTCTGAAAAGAATCATGGTGCCCCATGCAAGTATTAGCATTGCTTTCTCGACCTCGCGCAGGGTAACACTCCGCCTGCGCAATGCGCGCGCAAAGAACAGCACGCCTGCAATTAAGACGATTCTCCTTTCAGCTAACAGCCCGTACAGAATCGGCTGGCCGAATACTCTCCATGCGTTTACCGCGGACAGGACAGGGTCAACTACGATCAGGGCGACCATGTACCAGTCGAACGAAGTAATGCTTTTCCCCGGTTTACCGCTCGTCCATGGATACACAAAGACCAGATAGAGCAGGCACAGCAGGTTCCAGCCTTCCTGTATCGGCGAAAAGCCCGGGAAGTACATGAAGGTGTGGAACACCATCGGAAAAAACAAGACAAGGAGGAAGACGCGCTTCATTCGCACGCCACGGTCCCGGCCTTCCAGCTCTGTTCTTTTTGCGCGGCGTCCTGAATTCGGCTGAGTCGGCATAGAATTGCGGGGTGCTCCTCCCAGGTTGTCTAGGTCTCTGACAACCTGAATTTGTTCGTTTTGTAGCCGAACTTCTGGCGTGCCCTTTTGCGTGTGAACGCTTGCGCTTCGCGGCGTAGGTCGCGAGGCGATGGAATCCTGCGGGGCCCAAGGCACTCTCGGCTGAACAGGCTGATCTCGATCTCGGCCTGGTTCAGCCAACTTCCGTGCTTGGGTGTGTAATGCACTGTGAACCGATCCCATAACAGGCCGCCGATCCATTCTCCGTATCGATCGACCAACACCTTACGACGGTGTGAACTCAGATTGTCCATCACCAGATGAATGGTATCGGCCCCCCGGATAAGCGGCGATGATCTCCAGCAGATAATCGGCGAACAAGGGCGCAGAGCGGTTGGGCGTGACCTTGGAAAGTGCCGCCCAGCCTTGGGCTCAACGCCGCAGAAAGCGTTGGCCGTGCCGCGGCGCTGATACTCCGAATCGCGCCGGGCAATCCGGCCCGGCCGCATGAGCCGCGGCGGGCGAACATCGGCGTGCAGCACTACAGGGTTCTCGTCCACACACACCACGGGCTCCTTGTCCGACAGCGGCTTTTCGTAGATGGCCAGGACGTCCTCCATGCGGGCAATGTACTCCTCACTCAGTTCCGCGATGCACCACATTTTTTCCCGCCATGGCTTCAGTTCATGGTTCTCCAGCAGGATACGGATGGTTTCCCGGCTCACCGGCGGCCCCAGCTTCCGTTGCGCCGATTCCTCGGTGATCAACCATACGCTCCCCCGCGCCCGGCCCTCCGGCGGCGGGCCGCAAACCATGGCCACGATGCGCTGCTTCTGCCCCACGTTCAGGACCCGCGCCTGGCCCGGACGCGGTTTTTCGCACAGAGCCGAATCCAGTCCCGCCTCCTCGTAGCGCCGGGCGCTGGCGCGCACCGTCTTCGGCGCTACGCCGGCGTTCTCGGCCACCTGCGCTACCCTCAACTCGCCCGCGAGTGCAAGCCTCGTATCCGATTCTTGTCCATCGGCACACGCCTTTGCTCCACGCTTTCTTCAGACCCCGCCTCGCGACGACGCCCTTGCGCTTCGCTAATCCTTCACCTCCATCAGGTTGGATAAGGGACTTGCACCCTCAAACTGTCGAACATGCACGGCACACAATGACGGTCTTATGGAAAGGGCGGAAAACGATCGAACTGTTCTCCGCCCTTCCCACAAGACCTTGAAAATCGATGAAACCGATTTTCACATTTCCACTGCCTCGACTACGACGAACAATTCTTCCACTTAAAAACCCGACAAACCTGTCCGAACAAGCGGCACCACCGCAATCTCCGCCTCACAGCGCTCGTGGAACCTTGTATCTTCGCTACCCTTTTTACTTATAAGAAACGGTAATAGCCACCGCTATTCCTGCCAGGATCATACTTGAGGTTCCTATTTCTGTCACCAATCTTTGTCGCGGGCACACCGGCAACAATGGTGTAAGGAGCGACGTCCTTGGTAACAACGGCACCAGCTGCGACCACTGCACCAGGGCCAATGGTAATACCCGGAAGAATAATGGCACGGTGACTTATCCAAGCATAGTCCCCAATTGTAACTGGCTCAGCGACGTAGCGGAAGTCAGGCGATTGAATGTCATGCTCGGCAGTCCAAATTGCAACATCGGATGAAATATTACAATTGGAGCCTATCGACAGACCGCCACGGCCATCAATAACCACATGAAAGCCGAGGGAGCAATTGCCTCCAATGTGTACCTTCCAAGGATGATAGATTTCGAACCCGTGGTAAAAGAGGACACCCTGTCCAATCTTGGCCCCGGCCGCACGCAGGGCGTTTCGCCGCACAAACTGACTCGGAGTATATGCTATCAGCTTAAGATAAATCTGCACGAAGCTATGAAGCCACTGGCGAAGTAGCATTGGAACGGATTGTTTCAGTGACTTCATATTTGACCCTCTTCAGCAGAAATAATGAGTAGACTCAGGTTCGGGGAGTCATCCAAGTGTGCGATGTCTCAATTATGGAGAGGTTGAGCACACTAATGCGGCGAATTGAACCAGGTGTGTTGGGTTACCTCTAGCTAAACAGTCCGACGGTAGCGTTCGGGAGACATGCCACACCCGCGGCTACCCGCATTATCAGAACCACATATCACAATCCATCCATTATCGCCATTGTATCCAGGGCCGCTTGTCTCCAACTGAATTGCTGCCCCCGGAGCTTCGCTTCATGCGACAGCTTCGAGCGCATCTCGCGGCTGTCTATCATCTGTCTGAATGCCTCTGCGATTGCATGCGTATCACTGGGATCGACGAGCAGCGCCGCGCTGCCGGCGATCTCGGCTACTGAGGAGTTGTTACTTGCAATCGATGGAACGCCCCATTGCATCGCTTCGACCAGCGGAATCCCGAATCCCTCGTAGAGCGACACCATAACCAGCGCTTGCGCATGAGCATATAGAGTGCTCAGGGCACTATCGTCTATGTCTTGAATCAAGTGCACACACGGCTGGAGGTCGTGTGCCTCAATAAAGTCAGGTATGCTGAAGCTGCTCCATCGGTAGGTGGAGACAAGCACCATATCCAACGGACACAGGCTAACCTTTCGGTATTCAATGTAAGCCTCTAGCATTCGCTTGATGTTTTTTCGCGGCACATTACTACCAACAAACAGGAAATAGGGCTTCGATAGCGGACAAGGATCTACCGGCCCATCCGTTCTAAGACTGGAAGCCTCGTGAATAACATCAATCTTGCATTTAGCGCCAGAAAACAAAGCCCGCACTTCGGAGCGCGTAAATTGCGAAACGGCAATGATACGATCGGCGAGTCGAAGCGAAGGGGGCATCAACACAGACTCGACCATGCTCCCAGGTATCATCTTCCGCGGGAAGCGCTTCCAGCCGACGTCGTGAACGGTCAACATTCTTCTAATGCGTGGCGGAAGCAATATTGGCAGGACGTGAGAAGGTGACCAGAACACATCGATTCCGTCCTTCACTGCCCAGATGGGGAAAAATACCTGCGAGAACAGGGTGGTTAATCCACGGGTATGAACTTTGCCGGTACGTACCTTCCACCGCTCTGGCAAGGGAAATCCAGGCTGGAAAGGCCGGTCGGAGTAGAGAAAAAAACGGTGAGGCGACTCCAGCGCAACAAATTCGCGCAGGAGATTCGCGGTGTACCGGCCAATTCCACCTTTTGGATGGATGAGAGGACGCGCGTCCAATGCAATATTCAGTATGCGGCTCATTGGCTGACTTTGACATGCTATGTGATAAGGAGAAAACAGAGGTATGATCAACGAACGCGTTCTTGGCGTTGCTTAACAGTTTACCGATACGCGTTTCACCTATTCCTCAACAGCCGGATCACCCACAATTGAAGCCATCACTTCCGCGGCCGCTTGTTTCCAGCTGAATTGGTGCCCACGAATTCTCGACTTGCACGCCAGCTCTGAGTGAATGGCAGGATCCTCCGCCATTCGTCTGAGAGCCTGCGCGATTGCATCTGTGTCGTAGGGATCAACGAGCAGTGCCGCGTCTCCGGCGATCTCGGCAACCGATGAATTGTTGCTTGCAATCAGTGGAATAGCCCATTGCATCGCTTCGACCAGCGGCAGTCCGAATCCCTCATAGATAGAAACCATGACCAGCGCCTGTGCGTGCGCATACAAAGCGCGAAGTACAGTGTCATCTGCATTTTGGATCACATGTACCCATGGTTGCAAATCGTTGGTTTGGATAAAATCAATCACGCTGAACTCGCCCCATTGATAGGTGCCGGCAATTACCAGATCGATTGGAGAAGGACTCAGCTTCCGGTATTGAATATAGGCTTGCAACAGGCGCTTTAGATTCTTGCGTGGCTCATTGCTGCCGACAAACAGAAAATAGGGGATAGATACCGGACAGGAGCCTGTTTCCCCCTCCGCCCTGAGATTCGAAGCCAGGTATACGACATCGATTTTGCCTTTGGCTTCAGGGAAAACCGCGAGCACCTCGGAGCGCGTGAATTGCGCATCGGTGATGACACGATCAGCGATACGAAGCGACAGGGGCACCAGCAGCGCTTCAATGGCACGAAGGCGTCGCGGGACCGTTTGTGGAAAGCGCTTACAGACTATGTCGTGTAAAGTAAACACCTTCCTGATGTGCGAAGGCAATAGTACCGGCAGATGGTTGATCGGTGACCAGTACACGTCGATTCCATCTTTTCGCGCCCAAGCGGGAAAGACCACTTGCTCAAATGCTATGCGTAATCGAAGAATACTAAGAATGCGTAGAATAAGTTGATTACCAGTGCGTACCGTCCAGTGTTCTGGCAAAGGGAACTGAAGCTGGAATGGCCTGTCGGTGTAAAGAAATATGCGGTGAGGCGACTGCAGTGCAGCGAATTCGCGCACTAGATTCGTAGAGTACCGGCCAATTCCGCTATTTGGAAGTGCTAGAAAAGACGCATCTATCGCAATATTCAGCTCCGTGCTCATAGACGATCTCCTAATCTTTCGACGAACGGACTGTTTAATCCGATGGCCTACATCTGTCAACATGAAAAGCCGGCTTTGGCCATCTTCCACGGCCTGCAAGCCGGCCGCATTGACCGTACGCTGCTTACCCCCAACCTCAGAGACTACTTCAGCCCCGAAGCCCTGGCCGACTTCCAGACTGCCTGGTGCCGATGTGCGAGCAGCTCAGTTTCCGCCAGACCAGTTAGCAGTCACGCGGAGGAATGACCTTCCGCGCCTCCGAGATTGTCTGCCCCGGAAGGCCCCTCATCTTCACCACCTGTACCTACCCCGGCGAGGAACTGATGCAGTATCTGACTGCGCCGGCGGGATAAAGCCAAGGCCGCCTAAGTGGAGGAATACCAGCATACAGGCAGCCGCACGGACGGCAAGAGAGCAGTGTTATCCTCGTCCAGTTGGTGCGGAAACACTGTCTGCGCCCGTGCGTCCCTGACTCGCCTTTTGTTGTAGAACGTGAATTCCATAATCTTCGGCACCTCAACCGCGCCTCTTCGTGACACCTCTGTGTGGCAGTTATTGGGATGAATGTGGACGACGTGGAAGAATTTCAAGATTTTTTCGAAACACGATGACATCAAAGTGAAGGAAAACGGGTCGAACAGCTTTTCTAGGTCGTGAAACTCGATGACCATGATTCTGAACTGATTGAGCAGACTGTCTGGTATATTGAAGATCACCTCATACTCGCAGCGGTCGATATCCATCTGTAGAATCAGGTCGCCCGGGTAATCCTTGAGGTACTTATCCTTCCAGGTCTGGAGCGTAAAATATGGATCTCGGTCCGAGGCGCCCAGAAACTTCTTGTCGAAGATGAACTCCGGCCTGGCGATCGGCGGCGCCGCAACGGAATAGTCCGCCAGAAACGACCTGATATGCAGGTCCGCCAGGTGATTCTCGAAGTCCGAAACGGTATTGACCCCGGGTGAGAAACAATACTCGATTCCTTTCAAGTCGTTGGGGATCAGGTAGCCTCCGTCTCCTGCTTTTCCGATGCGAATCAATTCTTTCCCGCAATCCATGGGCCGCAGTTTTTCTATGAGGCCAAGCACCTCGGCAGCCGGGGTCTGTCTCGAAACGTTTAGGCCCAGGGCGAAAAGACCGATCCGGATTCTTCCTAGAATTCCTGGCTGGTTTTTGTTCATCGTTGAGATCTTATCTCCCATAGAGTCTGAATGCCGGTTGCCGGGACTGTCAGTAGCTCCCTGTCTTGAGCGATTACCCGGAATCTTCTTTTTCGATACCGGTTCTCGGGAATCGTATCGCTCCCGAGGCAGATTGCAAGACCAAGGGAACATATGTGCCGAGAAAGCCAGCGCTTGCGGCAGAAAAGCCGGGCGATTCGTTGCCGTCCTTGCGTTGCCTGTCTCATCGAGAGCCCTCACCTGGGTGCAGGATCCTGCTGTCGACGCACAGCGAGGAAATCTCCACGCAGAATTCGTTTTACCTCCCAGGTTGCCACAGTCACAATGAAGAGCAGATAGGAGACGATAGTCCCAAGCACAACCCCAGCCGGCCCAATTGTCTTGACCCAGAAAATGGATAGGGCCAGATTAGCCACAGCAGAAAGTACGGAAGCGATTGCTTGTTTCTTTACGCGGAACGTCGCCCCCATCAGGGTGGATTGATTGGTAGTAATCACACAAATGACAACCCACACACACATGAGTTGAATGAGAAATTCGCTGGGTACGGCTGCCGGGCCGGCCCAGATACGGATGACATCCCGCCCCGCAAACAGGATGAGCGAGCACCCGGCTGTAAGAACCGCAACGGAAATCCATCTTGTCCGATTGTAGGTGGACTTTATCCAGGATAGGTCTCCCTTGGCGTAGGCTTCGGAGTAGGCAGGCCATAATGCTGGAACGATCAGGGCTTGTACGGTCGCGATGTAGCCAACGAGCCGCCAGGTTATCGCATACGGCGTAACATAGGCTGGGCTGAGGTAGTGAGAGATGACCAGGTTGTCGCTGCTGAAGATGACCAGTCCTGCCATCTGAATTGCGAAGAACTGGGTTCCGGAGCGGAAGATTCGGCCGATGAAACCAGGGCTTACCCGTCGCAGCCAAGGCTTCATCCAAGGCTTGTGAAAAAGGCATATCCAGAGCAGACAAGCTACATTTGCTGCTACAGAGGAACCCGCATACCCGGCTACCAGGATAGGCAGACTCCCATGGTAATAAATCACAGCAAGGACGACCAGGAGGCTTAATACGCTTCCGGCGGCGGCGAAGAGGTTGGATGCGTGCAGTTCCTGGTAGCCGCCGAGGACCTTGGACGCGAGGCCGGTAGGGAGGGCAAAAAGGAATACGATGAAAGCCGCTGCCATAGCGCGCGAGGTGTCATGAATCAAGGCCGGATCTTGAACATGGAAAATGGACACCCAATGAATGAAGGGCCAGAGGATCCAGCCCAGAAGAGCGAGCATGGCCGAGATCCCCAGAACAAGCCAAAATGCTGTGGCGAAATAAGTTGCTGCCCGCTCCTTATCGTCAGCGGCATATGCCTCAGAGATCAGATTTGTCAGAGTGCTTGCAATGCCGATATCGAGCACAAAGAACATGGTAGTGGCGCTGCTTATCGTGACCCAAAGACCAAAACCTTCGGCTCCAAGGTATCGAACGGTGAGCGGTACAGTCGCTACGCCCACTAAAATGCTGATGCCTTTCCCGAAGACAGCAGTCAGGGCCGCGGCCGCGATTCCGCGGGATCGCTTTTTCGACTCTTGATGGATCTGTTTGAGGGGTGCCATGGCAGCTTCGGCGGGGACGGGCAAAGTCATAGTGGATTTCATTCAGGACACAAGCCGATGCCTCCAGAATAGGATCCGCTTGAGGTAAAGGGGCCACATTTGTTCTGGGCATTGATTTCAAGTCCCCATAAACGCCGAGGAGAGTGCGGAGTTGATCCCAGCCTGCAAGTCTGTAGCGGTGGCTCCAATGAAGATAAGGCCGCGCATCGGAAAGGATCGTCTGTCGGGAACAACGGCGGGATCGACGACCTGGATGAGCGCTCCCTCCTTTACGGGAGCTTTGCGCTGCCCAAAAAGGCGAATCCACAGCCGGCAAAATCGTAATTCTTGGGATTCTGCCCCGTTATTCGTCTGTAAATTAGCACGCAAAACATCTACAGACCGAGTCAGTTTGGCGCGACAGCATCGCGCCCCCGAATCGAGCGCCACACCGCCAGTGCGGCGGCTTTGCTCGGATCGCTGTCGTCAGTAATTTGCCAGAGCCTGGAGCCAATGATCCACGCAACACCACCGAAAAATGATAGCAAAAAACCAACAATGACGATGTAGCTCCGGTGTGGGCCTGACTTCTTCTCCGCGACGTCCGCCGCATCCAGCACCTTGATGGCTGGAATCTCCTTCGCTTCCTCGACTTTGGCGATCTCGTATTCCTTGGTCAGAGTTTCATAGATACTCTCGTCCATGGTTACTTGCCGGAAAAGATCGTAGTAAGTGTTTCCCAGGAGGGGTAACTGGCGGACGGAAGGCAACAATTCGTTCGCCTTAAGGTCACCGCCATCCCCGTTTGCTCCTTCGCCACCGATCTTCCATAATTGGCTTTGTAATTTATCGATGCGCGCGCGAACCGCACGCACCCGCACGTTGTCATCGGCATACATAGCTCTTAAGCCGGACAGCTCACTTTCAGCAGTAATCAGTTCGGCCTGCAGTTTAGTTGCTGCTTCTACGGTGGCCTCGCCTTGCTTTCCGGGATCGAAGGTCGCATTTCGGCTGGAGAATTGACTAAGCGCCTGGGAGCGGGCATCGAGATCGGCCTTGAGCGAATTTAGCCTTTGCTCCAGGAATATCCGCTCGCGACGCGCAGTAGAGCTACTCAGGCTGCTCACAAGCCTATTAAGGTCATCGACGTAGGCTTGAGCGATTTCACGGGCACGGTATCGATCAGTATCCTCTACGGTAATACTGATAATCCCGGTCTTTTTGTCCTCTGCGATCTTGGTTGCTTCTGCAAGTCGCTTGCGCGCTTCAACTTGTAGTTTTTTATGATAAATACGTCTCAGGTCAAAGTGATTAACAATGTCGTCTTGAATTGTCCGGCTTTCAAGAACACCAATGGCGGTTTCATTAGGCGTTATTTCGCTCAACAGCCCGCCCTCAAGGCTCGATATATTAGGACCTCTCAGAAGATCTAGCAGAGAGGGACTAGAAAATGTCTGCGGATCCGGCGACATCAACGTTGCAGTAGACGAGTACTTATTTGGTATTAAGAATGCTAACAATGCCAGGCAAAACGAGACTAGCAAACCCGTCCCAGTTACCTTGGCCAACCAGCGACGGCGCTGCCAGACCGCAATCACTAGATCCGCGGCCGAAATCTGAATCTCACCCGATTCAACGCTAGCTGCATCTTCATTTTGTTTGTCGGTTGGACTCAATGTTTCATCTCCAGTGCGGTTCAAAGTCAAGTCGGCGATAGGTTAAGAAAAGAGAATCTTCGATCAATAGCTGTATTGTGGGAGCTTACCGCTTCGCTCCTGTGGATACTTACGAAACTAATCGGCATGAGCAGACCATCAGATGACCCCGCCAATAGCTAACGGAAGGGTAGTCGCCGACATCATCTGCGCTATGCCCACGATGTTTTGCCAAACTGGGGAACCGCCGATGATCTTCTCGGGAACGATGATCGTATCGCCGGGCCGCATACGAAATCTCATGGACCTGTTGCCCATCCAGATGCTCTCTTTATCCCGCGAGACGACTACTGACCCATCGGCGTGCAGCACATAGATGCGCTTCTTGTCGCCGGATTGTGTCACCCCACCGGACTGTTCCAAATACCAGTCGAAATCCCTTCCTGGGACAAAACTTATTGCAACCTGGTTATACACCTGGCCGCTAACCGTTACGAAATTTGGCCGTTTGGGAATAAACAGTATGTCGCCTGCACGCAGTTCAATGTCTGCTGGCGTATTTTCCCACTTGCTTATATCGGACGAGATGTTGATCACGAGACGGCCACTGGCGGGATGGTTGCGAAGTGTCGTAAGGACCTCTTGGCGCTGCATCTGCAAAGACTGCTGCATATCCGCTGCTGCTTGTGTTGACATAGCTCCCGGTTTGATATCGACTGGCGTACTCTCGATTCGCTGTATCATCTGCAGGCGGGCCTGTTCGGCCAGTTCACGGACCTGCACTCGTTCTAGGACGGCGGCGGGCGCATAGGCGCCCTCTCGAAAACCTCCCGCCCGCCTCAGCACGGAGCTAAGACGCTCTCCGTTTTCGATTCCGTAGCTGCCGGTGTGCACGACCTCACCGTTAATCGTCACCGAGGCACCGATATCCTGCCAGCCGGCCAAACGCCGAATGCTGACGACATCGCCTGGCTTCAGCAATACGTCGGCGCTCGCGTCGCCTTCGAGCGCTTTCTCGATCGCGACATTGCTGTGGTTGACCAGAACCTTTTGGCCGTTCTCAATAACGTAACTGGAGAGATCGGCTTCATCCCGGTAGGCGCTCCGCTTGAATCCTCCCGCCATCCTTACCAGCCCGGCCACCGTCGTGCCCTGCGACATGGGGTAATTGCCCGGACGTAGGACTTCCCCGTAAATGGTGACCGTTGGCGAATCAATCTCATAGCGGCCATAGATACGGATCAAATCGAAGGGTTCCAGGAGAAACGAATCATTGCCGATCAACGCATCGTGCAAGTTGAAGCTGATGGTCTCCGGTTTGAAGTCGGGTGGCATCAGACGAACGAGTTCCGCATGGTCTGCTGGTTCCGGCAATACGTCCTGGTAGGAATGCAACAGGTCGGTAACGGTCATTCCATCCTTGTACGGATACCGGCCAGGACGATACACATGGCCCTCAAGATAGACTGCCTGCTGGTTGTAGGGCAGAATCTGCGAGATGACAACGTCGTCTCCGCCTTGCACCTTGAAATCGGCCAGCTTCTGACCCAACTCGGCCGGGTTGGCCGGCAGTTCCAAGCTCAGCATGATCCGTTTCTGGTTAGCCACAATGCGCGAAACATTAATCTGTTTCAAACTTGCGGTTATCAGCGTCCCACCAGCAAGATTCAAAACCTGGCTCAGATCGTGTTCGCCGTTCAGTTCATAAATCGCAGGCCGATGGACTATCCCTTCGACTGTAACCTGCGGGCCGACCGGGGGCACCAAGATGGTGTCGCCCGGCAGCAGTCTGTCGGTATTCGAGCGGACGCCCTTCAACAGGAAGTCGTAAAGGTCAATCTCGCGCACAAGTTGATTGCCACGGTATTGTTTCAGGATACGCAGCGACCCGCGGCTGGTGGGGCCACCGGCGGCGTACAAGGCGCTCAGCGGGGTAGATAACGAGCTGACATCGTAGCCGCCGGGCCGCTGCACATCCCCGACAACGTAGATCCGTACGCTGCGCAGCCGGCCCAGAGAGATTTCGACGTGCTCATTTTGGAATTGGGTGCTAAGCGCCTTTTGAATGGCATCTTGCGCCCGGGCGATGGTCATTCCGTTGATCATGATTGTGCCCGCTTCCGGGAGCTCAATCTGGCCCTGACGATCGATGATTCTGTCCAGCCGGTTCGACACACCGCCCCACATATTCACGATCAGGGTATCCCCCGGCCCAAGAACATAATCGGGACCGGCGGGGAGATCCATCGGCAGTTCGTTTGCATTTCCGGTGCCGAGCAAAAAGGCGTCGCTACCGAAGCGCTGCAGCCTAACCCCAGTGGATGGAACCTGAGTGTAGAGATCACGGAGAGAAGGCAAATCTCCATAGGGGGTGGGCTGTTGTACCTCTTGAGGTTCCTCTGGGTGGGTTTCAATGGCACTCGCCGCGGGAGCCGCGCGAGAGCTCGTAGGTTGAGCACCGCGGCCCTGGGCAGGTGCTTGCGTTTGGGCAGGTGCTTGCGTTTGGGCGGGCGCTTGCCCAGTTCCACTCGGGACGCAAGGTGCTTGGATATCGCCACACTGGTCCGATGACACTGGGGCGCCACCGCTTTGGGTTGGCGCTTGGGCGCTGCCCCCCGCGGCAGATGGTGCTTGCGCAGTGCCCTCGACGGTACTGCACGGGACGGTGGAACCGGGGGCGTCACTGCACTGGGCCGTTCCTTGGGCGCTGCCGCTCTGGACAGCAATGACGCTGAAAAGGAATCCTCCCAGTACCGAAGTGAAGAGTAGAGAGCCTACTCGGTTCCATCGCCACCTGGAGTCGGAACTCTCGCTACTATGACTTGCTCGGTTACCCATATTCATCCGTTCAACCCCTTGTGCCCCGTTGGGGTGCGTTATGAAACCGGCTAGGTTTAGGAGCCAGTTCCTGCAAAGACCACTCCGATGGTGCGCAGGATGATCTTGAAGTCCAGCCAGATACTCCACGTGTCGATGTACGTCATATCCAGCGAGACATAGCTGGCGAACGACGGATCCTGGCGGGCCTGCACCTGCCACAGGCCCGTGATGCCTGGGGTCACATCGAGGCGGCGCAGATGGCCGAGCTCGTATTCCTTCACCTCTTCGGCGAGGGGAGGACGGGGACCGACAACGCTCATCTCCCCGCGCAGAACGTTGAAGAACTGAGGCAGTTCGTCCAGCGAATACTTGCGCAGGAACCGGCCCAGCCTGGTAATGCGGGGATCGTTTGTGACCTTAAACAGCACGCCGTCCCGCTCGTTCAGGTGTTCAATCTCGGCGCGCTGCTCTTGGGCGTCGCGCACCATGGTGCGGAACTTAACGCAGTGGAATACCCGGCCCTTTTTGCCGATGCGCTTCGAAAAATAGAACACTGGACCCTGTGAGTCCAACTTGATGACAGCGGCTATGGCCAACAGCAGGGGTGAAATGACGATCAGTACTAAGCTCGAGAACACGACGTCGAACATGCGCTTGAAAAACAGGCCCAACTCGGAGACATGGTCAGGATGAAATAGAAAAGTCGGGAACTGGCCAATATACTCGATGGAACCGCTCCACAGCAGATCGTGGTACATGTCCAGGGCTACGCGCACGTCAACTCCGTGGGTCCGTGCTTGTTCCAGCACATTCAGCACAATCGAGCGATCGCATGGCGAGGCAAAGAATATCTCATCCACAAACTGCCTGCGGGCGCGCTGGAAGACGGCCTCAAACATACCAGCCACCTCGCCTGTCGCCTCGGTCAATGAAGATCTGGAAACCGGAGACTCGGAGGACCCCTTGACGGTGTAACCGAGATGCGGTGTGCTCTCCAGGTGGTGGCGCAGGGCGTAAGCCTGTGGCCCCGTGCCGACGATCCATACCTTGCGCGTTCCGATGCCCCGCTCGAAGCGGCGATAGAGTAAAAAGCGGCCGGCCAGCCGGCGTACACCGAGGGAGATAGTGACCAGCCCTAGCGTAACAAGCACAATACGGCGGGGAATGTCGTCGGCGTGAATCAGGTAGAGCGTGCCGGTAAGCACGACACCGGAAGCAAAGCAAGCCTGGGCGCTCAGCCTCTGCTCGTGCAAAATGCTCCCCAAGCGCATGGGAGAATACAAATGCAGCCTACTGCTCGTCGCGATCAGCGCGACGGCAAAGCCGCATAGAAGCGCCAGCAGGATCCACATCGGGCGGCCGTAAATCAGCGTTCCGTGCCAGAACCTCTTCGCTCCAGCCAGCGGCCCCGTATGCAACTCGTAAAGTGCGGCCAGAACCGCTGCTCCCAGAATGGTAATTACATCCAGAAGCATCCGGCGCTTCGACATACCTCGCGAAGCTGTGGCGAATCCCTTCTCCCTACCAGGGGCAGGAGGCACTGAAGTCGATACCCGTTGCACAGATTCCAAAGTCGACATATGCGTTCCACGGACCTCAAGTGTTTGAGATTTGACCATAAGAAGTTGGAATTGATTTTTCAAGGTGATGCAAAGAAGCGTGTGACTGGGGTTTGGTACTCTTTTCAGTTTGAGACTGGTTTGTCTCCGAATTTCAAATCGATAGAGAGCGAAAAAGCTTCACGCTCTCTCGTATCCTGTGATACCCGCTACGAGAAGGATTTGCTCGGTGTTAGCCCGGATTTTCCTCTCCGATCGCAGTAACCGGCGATTCATGGGCAGGCATCCTTGGCGCAAGCATATCCAGCCAGAATCTGGCCTGCGCGCGGTTCCTTTCCTGGTGATTTAATAACGGCTTGTTCTTGTCGATCAGCTGGGAGATTTCCGTGTGTGTCAACGCCGTCATCATAAATGCCACTGTCACCGTAGTGGAATCCAGATCGCGGATCTTTCCGCCCTTGATGTTCATCTCCAGATACTGGCTGACTGCCGACAGCGTGGGCGATAAGCGCTCCTGAATAAATGCTTCACCCTTTGGGTGCATCTCGAGAAATGCGACCGCGATCAGCCTAAGCAGCTCCGGACTGTAGCTCGCCGTATCGGCGAACAGTTCCAGGATCTTTGGCAAAACCACTTCCGGAGGTTCGCAATTCGCAATCTTCTCCAGCAAATCTCGCTGAAAGTCCAGCGCTGCGAAATGTGCGCGGAGGGTCGACCAGAAGAGGCCCTCCTTGTCATCGAAGTGCCGGAAGAGCGTATTTTCGCTCATGTGCGCAAGATGAGCAATCTGCCGAGTGCTTGTTCCGTGATACCCCTGATGCGCGAACAGCTTACCCGCCGCCTGTACAATCTTATCCCTCCGCATCGTTTTATTCGATAGACGTGGCATATATTCCTCCGCACGAAGACTGCTACAAACCCTAAGCGGGTACAGAACTTCGGCTCTCTGATACGGGTCTCGTTCGCCGCAATGACGGGTCGCTCACTGACTTCGGATGCCCGGAGCCGTGGGAGAGGACACAGCGAATTCTTTGTGGACGCATTTTACGGGTATGCAGATCGGATCGTGCGGGAGCGGCGCTCCCGGCTCGTCTGGACGGCGTTGCGATCCGTTTATCGTTTGAGGCGGAACAGCCTGCTCGGCCGTACGCTGCTCTTTAACATTTCTACTGGACGCAGGACAAGGAAGAGAAGAACGCAAAACGCCACTACTGCCCCATAGGCGAGGAAGAACACGACTCCGTACCTGATTCGTTCGAGTTTTAGGCGGAACTTCGCGGGAAGAAGAAGCGTTGATTGGGGCATTGTTTTCCAATAGGGCATTTGCGTGCGAAAGCTTTGCGGACGCAAATGCCTCTGTCCCCTGCACAACAAAACTCCCCTTTGTTTCTTTGTTCCTCCCCGGGAGTAATAGGATTTTCTGTTTGATAGATAGAGTTTCGACGAGCCTCAGCGGCGCTGAAGTTGCCGAAGAAAACTTACTTGACGGCCAAATCGAATTGGATGAAACAACAAAAAGACACCGGGGAAGCTGGCCACTTCATCGACAGAACCGAGCTACGCCCACGCGAATGATCATTCCGATCCGCGCCTCGCCGCCGGAACATTCGTCAATCAAGCGGGTAACGGCTCCAGGTCCTCGGCATTCATCTGGACCGCGGCATGCTGGTTAATCAGTTCGAGTGTCAGAACGAATCGCGCACCGCTGCCTTTTCTCACAAGAGTGCCGCAAACTCCCTGCATGACACCGCTCTTAACGCGAACTTTTTCGCCAACGACAAGTTCACGATACGGTTCGATCCGTTGTCTGCAGAGGCCAGAGCGTAGAAACTCGATCTCGGGATCCGGAAGAGGAACATACCCCCTGCCGTTGCCCACGATATACAGCACTCCGGGAGACTGGAGAACTTTCGCCCGCTCTCTGGAGTTGATATGTACAAACAGATAGCTTGGGAAGAGCGGCAGGACGATCTTCATCCGTTGCCGGTTCTTCCAGACCCGGACGGTCTCGTAGACGGGAAGAAACGACTCAATCCCTCGCAGGTCGAGGTGCTTGACGACCGATTTTTCATTTTGCGGAACGGTAAAAGCAGCATACCAATTGCGACCCCTCGAGGCATCCAGAATCACCGGATTCAAGAATGTCTTCTCTTCAAACGGTCGGCCTATCATCTGCTGGTTCACCCGAGACCTCCCGCTCAATTGCAACGTCCGCCAGCTTCATAAACAGCCCAA
>Ga0326728_10004749_pt1 | contig 39579 bp, 38 predicted proteins | sample MB3enrmetagenome_FD_207602 | JGI IMG/M metagenome (GOLD analysis project Ga0326728, IMG submission 207602) | Lab enriched peat soil microbial communities from McLean, Ithaca, NY, United States - MB31MN | ecosystem: Environmental > Terrestrial > Soil > Wetlands > Peat | place: USA: New York... | reverse complement strand
TTACCAACCTCGTGGTCGGCTTGGACAAGACCGAGAACACCGACCAGGTCGCGGCCGAACTCGCCCCCCGACTGCGCGGCCTACCACAGCAATTAGTCCTGAAGAAATGGATCGAACTGGCCACTTATTACAAGCAGGTCCGCTCCCTCTTCAGCACCATCTTCGTCTTCCTGGGAGTTATCGTATTCTTCATGGTTCTCATGTCCAGCGTAAACACGCTGCTTATGACCATGTTCGAGCGCACCCGCGAGATAGGCACCATGCTGGCCATGGGCACGCCCCGCACATGGATCGTCGCATTGTTCATGGCCGAGGCCACGCTCATCGGCATTCTCGGCGCCCTGGTCGGCGTTCTGGCAGGCAATCTTCTCGGAGTTATCTTGAACCACGCCAACCTCCATCTCCCGCCGCCTCCGGGATTTACGGTCCCTATGTCCTTCCAGGTTCTCCACGTGCCCAGCCTGATGGTCGGCTCCTCGTTGCTGGTCATCGTCTCGCTGGCGCTGGCATCCATTCTCCCGGCGATCCGCGCATCCCGGTTGCAAATTGCGGAGGCACTCGCTCATGTGTAACATCGATCGCGTACTGCGCATCTACCTGCTGTTCTTTCTCGCCGGCTTTCTTCTCACATGCGCGCTGGTGTGCCGCGCCGCAACTCCGTCAGCGCCCGACGCCGAGGCTCTGCTCAAGCGCTCCGACATTTACCGCAACGGCTGGCCCTCGTATGTGCTGCGCGTCAAGATAACAAACTACGAAGCCGGCAAGGCGGACGAGGAGAAGCTCTACGAGGTCTCGCAGAAGGGCACCGAAAAAACCTACGTCGAGTTTATGAGTCCCCGCGAGAAGGGCCAGCACCTGCTCATGCTGGGCGACGACATGTGGGTCTATCTGCCCGACACCAGCCGCCCGGTGCGCATTACTCCCCTCGAACGGCTCTCCGGCGATGCCTCCAACGGCGACGTGGCCCGTACCAACTACGCCTCCGATTACACCCCCGTCTATCTGCGCGCCGAGAAGGTGGGCGCAGACGATTGCTACGTTCTCGATCTCGCCGCCAAGCGCAAGGGCGTAACTTACCAGCGCATTCTTTATTGGCTGCGAGTTCAGGACGCGCGCCCGGTCCGGGCCGAGTTCTATCTCACCTCGGGCAAGCACATCAAGTCCGCAACCTTCGACGAGTACGCTTCGTTCGGAGGCAAACTACAGCTTCGCCGCATGACTTTCTACGACGCAATCCGCCATAACTCCCATAGCGTGCTGGAATACTCCGGCATCTCCCCCCGCGATTTGCCCGACAAACTCTTCTACCAGGGCCGGACGGACCGCTTTTGAATGGCCGCCGTCGGCGCAACATCAATCCCACGAGACAACAAACAGCACGAAAGGAAACTGAGATGATGAGAACCTGCTTCCAATTCAAACGATCCGCCGTCTATTCCCTGCTCTGCTGCGCGATGCTTACAGCCTCCGCCGGATGGCTTGCGGCGCAGACGTTGCCCACCCCCACGCCCGCACCTGCAGCGGCGCCGGCGCCTACGGCAGCGTCCGCGCCGGTTGAAGCTACGTCCCTGCTCACCATCCGAATTACGGGAATTCGCAATGCGAAAGGGAAGATTGGCGTTGTTCTTTTTCGGGACGGAAAGGGATTCCCGTCGGACGTAACCTACGCCGTTGCGGCCAGACAAGGCGAGATAGACCCTCAAACCCTGACCGCCAAGGTTGTGTTCGAGAAGCTCCCGCAGGGAGTTTACGCCGCGGCCGTGCTCCACGATGAAAACCTGACTGGAAAGATGAAGTTCGACGCCCAGGGAATTCCGCAGGAAGGCTACGGCATCTCAAACAATCCCGACACGAGCCAGGGACCGCCTACTCCCGAGCAGGCAACCTTCAAGGTAAACCAACCGGAGACCGCGATCGACATCAAAATGGTCTATTGGCAATGAGTGAATGAGATAACCGGGAAAGGGAAGTTCTTCCCTAACCTGTCCAGCGAGCCCGTCCTTCCAAAATCCGGAACTGTTCGCTGTCGGACGGCTGGTCTCGATTCTGAACATTCTGGAGGAGTTTGGTATGGAACGTTGCAGACTTAAGCTAAGCGTGATCAACGGTTAGCCGATTGCGCGGTTTGGCCCCGGGATTGCATGCTCCATTTGGATACCAGTCCCTGAAGGAATCCAAAAATGAAATGCATTTGCTTCGCACTCACACATATCGCCGTTTCTCCTCTGCTCTGTTGCGCTCTGTTGATGACGCCCGCTGCCCGGCTTGCTGCACAGGCACAAGGGACGCCCACAACCACCTCCACGCAAGCTACGGCCACCCTCACGGTTCAAATCACGGGGCTGAGGAATGGCAAAGGAATTGTCAGCCTTACTCTGTACCGCGATTCAAAGCCCGTCGAGACGAGGAACGTTGCCATCGACGCCGGGACATTGAGCGCCAGAACCGAATTCGAGAAGATACCGCAAGGAGTCTACGCCGTCTATGTGTTCCACGATGAAAACATGAATGGCAAGTTGGACACGAACTTCATGAGAATGCCGTTGGAAGGCTATGGAATGTCCAACAATCCCAGGAAGAGAATGGGCAAGCCGGGATTCGACGAGACAAACTTCCCGGTAAATCAACCCGAGTGCTCAATCGAAATCAAGATGGTCTATTGGCAATGAGCGGCTGAGACGACCGGGAAAGGACTGGCAATGCTTGATGAGCAAAGAGGCGAGAATGGCTCGGCAAGGCCGTTCGCCCATTGTCATCATCCTCTGGACTCGGGCGGACGCGAACGGCTGCAATTGTGCACCCCTGTATCAACGATGGGTAGCCGCGCGCTCCTAAGGAGGGTCGAATGACTAACTCGAGATTGCTCGGTTACCTTTGCAATTGCTTCTGGCTCCTGTTGCCGATTCTGGCCTTCAACCCGATCTTCATGCGCCAACTTCCGCCTGCCTACCAAATGGTCATCTTCTGGAAGGATATTCCGAAGGCGATCGGTGTTTTCGAAAACCTTCTTCGCGCGCTTGTCATGATATTGCTTGTCTTGATGCGGCTGCGCGTTTCCACCCCGGGCCAAAAGCTTGGCCTCGGGCTCTACGTGACGGGCCTGCTGGTCTACTTCGCATCCTGGGGCGCTTTGATCGCGGCACCACAATCCGCGTGGAGCATAAGCGCGATCGGTTTTCTGGCTCCCGCCTACACGCCAATTCTCTGGTTGACCGGAATTGGCCTGATCGGCGATGGGCTTCAATTTCCGAGGGTTCCTTTCAAGCCATGGATGTATTGGACTGTCTCCGGGCTCTTTCTGTTGTTTCACAACCTGCACGCCTTCACGGTTTATTCCCGCGGCATTTGATGCCGGCTGTCGCGGTGACGAATTCTTCGGGTTTCCCAGGCCTTGGTTTTGATACCTGAGAAGCCTCAAACCTCAACCGAGTTCTTCAACCGTTTTGGCAAGGGAAGTTAGATTCAATGAAACATCGGCGACTCATCCCGGTAGCTATTTTCGCGGCCTGCTTGCAGTTGGCGGCCCAGGAGAATCCGGCCCAGGACAAATCAACTCAGGACAAGCCGAGCCAGGATAACCCGGCCCAGGACGCGTCTCCGCCCGCGCCCCGTTATGACTTCCGTTATTCCTTCGCCGCCATTAACGATGCAACATTCTATAGCAACCTTACTCCGCCGCTGCCGCCGCCGGCGAACCAGTTCCTAATCGCTCCTTCCGTCACCCTGTTTCAGAATCAGTTGCTCCTTGAGCCATCTTTCACGCTTCGCTATCGCTCTCGCTGGACGCTGGCTTCGAGCGTGGTGGGCCTGGCCGAAACCTTTCGCGGGCTCTCCGCGGCGGATTTCGATCTTCCGCCGGGCAACACCGCCGCGGCGGCAGCGCTTGACGCCGCGCTTGAGCCGTATACCGGCACGCGCACCCAGTTGCGCGTCAAGGAGACTTATACCGGCCTCTCCGCTGGAGACTTCGATTTCATGCTGGGCCGTCGAATCGTGCGCTGGGGAACCGGCTACGCCTTCAGCCCGGCCGGTGTGCTCGACCCGCCCCGCGATCCCACCAATCCCACCGACCGGCTCAACCTTTATGAAGGCCGCGACATGGTCAAGGCCGACTATGTTCACGGACCGCACGCCTTCACCCTGGCCTGGTCCAGCGCCGCGCTCGCCCCCGCCTCGGCCAACCTGCACGACACCACCGCCTTCCGGTATAACGTTCTGGTGCATGGATTCGACACAGCTTTGATTGCCGGCGACGACCGCGGCGGAGATTCCTTTGGCGGTCTCACCTTCACCCGTGTTCTTGGCCAGGCCTGGGAGTTGCACGGCGAGGCCGCCTGGCGCGAACATGAAGCGGTGCTTCTCGGCACTAAATACACCACCCGCTCCGGAGTTACCTTCATCGGCGAGTTCTATACTCCGCCGAACATACCCTACTATCGAGATATGACTGTCTCCCCTCTCGCCGGGAGGCAGAGTTACGCGTTTTTCACGGCCTACAAGAATCGCCTCCGGGAGCTGCCCGGCTGGAAGCAATGGGACCTGTCCGCCGCGGTGGTCGCCAATCTCAACGACCACAGTTACATCGCCATCTTCGACGCCAATCGAAGGTTCGGCAAGCACTTTTCTTCCTATCTGCACCTGGAGATTCCAGCAGGCAGCAGCACGTCGGATTACGGCGCCACGCCTTACACCACAGCCACTTCGGCAGGAGTCCGATTTCAACTATGACACCAGTAGCCAATTCGGCCACGACCGATCTCTGCGCGAAGCCCGAGCCGGACAAAAGCTTCACCTCCATGCTGTTCCGAATCCTATTGGTGATTTGCGCAGTTACGCTGATCGTCGTTGCGCTCTTACTCTCTCTGGGAGTTATGCGCCTGTCTCAGACCGGGATCACCATCGTGACTGCCTTCGTCTATTCCGTGACCATAGCCATGCCTTCGGCGTTTCTTCTTCACTGGCTTGGCCATCGCTTTACCGACAAATATCCCCGCCTGATCGTTCTCATGCAGGCGCTGGCTCTGGTATGCACGGCTACCATCGGATGCCTTGCCGCCGGCCTCCTTCTGCAGATCTTCGGAGTTGTTCCGCGCGACTATTATTGGTTCCGATTCCGGGCGGACTTTCCTTTCTCTGTCGTCATCACTCTGGTGGTCGGGCTTGCCATGACGGCCTATCACACGCTTCTCTACAAGCTCCAGGCTGCAACCATCGAGCTGCGCACAAAGCAGGTCGAGCAGGAGCGCGCCTACAAACTACTCGCCGAAGCCCGCCTCTCCGCGCTCGAATCCCGCATTCACCCGCACTTTCTTTTCAATACCCTCAACTCGATCGCAGCGCTCATTCCGAGCAACCCGCGGCTCGCCGAAGATACCGTCGGCAAACTCGCCTCCCTGCTCCGCTTCTCGCTGAACGCCAACCAGAGCGGCCTGGTTCCGCTCAGCCAGGAACTCAAAGTGGTGCGCGACTATCTGGAGATCGAAAAGACCCGTTTCGGGGCCCGTCTGAGTTATGAGATCGCAATTCCCGAAGCCCTTCAAGACGTGAAAGTACCCCCGCTGGCTCTGCAATCCCTGGTCGAGAATGCGGTCAAGCACGTGGTTGCGCAGCGTACCCAGGGAAGCGCAATCCAAATTGCCGCATCGAAGGACTCCAATTGCATCCGGCTGGAAGTGCTCGACGACGGACCAGGCTTCTCGCTCGATGCCATCGCGCCGGAGCACGGCCTCGGCAATCTCATCGCGCGACTGGAGCTTATCTTCGGCGGCGCGGGCCACCTGGAAGTAACTCGCGAAAACGGAAAGACGGCCGTTCGCCTGTCTTTCCCCGCATAATGGAAATGCCGATGGAAACCGCCCCGCTTCGCGCCTATCTCGTCGATGACGAACCGCTCGCAATCGAGCGCCTGCAGCGGCTGCTGGCCAACTTCGACGGCCTGCGCATCGTTGGCAGCGCCACCGATCCCGCGGCGGCGCTCGACTACCTGAACAATCTGAACAAGCTGAACAAGGAATCCATCGATGTCCTCTTCCTCGATATTCAAATGCCGGTCCTGAACGGCTTCGACCTGCTCACCCGCCTCCGCGAACAGCCCTTCGTCATCTTCACCACAGCCTATGACGAGTATGCGTTGCGAGCCTTCGAGGTCAACTCCATCGACTATCTCGTCAAGCCCATCGAGCCCGAGCAGTTGGCGCGCGCGCTCAAGAAGCTCGACCGGCTTCGCCCGCCGGCCAAGTTGGACTGGCAGCAGAACCCGGCGCTGCCCGCCCTGCTCAAGGAACTGGCCGCATCGTTGCGCGGAGAGCGGGCCGGCTATCCGCGCCGCATCGCCTCGCGCGTGGGCGAGCGCATCGCATTTCTGGAGCTGGATGCCGTAACTCATTTTGTAGCCCAGGACAAACTCACCTACGCTGTGGTGAATGGGCGCCGGCACTGCGTCGATCAGACGATCGCCGAACTCGAGCGGCGGCTCGATCCGGCAAAGTTTCTGCGCGTCCACCGCTCCGCGCTGGTGAATGTGGACTGGATTCACGAGGTAAACTCCTGGTTTGCCGGCAAGGTCATCCTCTCCCTCAAGGATGCCCAGCACACGCAGATTTCTGTCGCCCGCGATCGCGTCCACTCTCTGAAATCGCGCTTGGGAATCTAGGAGAGCCGAGCAGAGGCCGGCGGGACGCAGGCGCTGGAAGGTGGCTGCGCGCAAGGCACGCAGGGGGCGCCGACAACGTTGACCGGCCAGCACTCGGCGGCCATCGCCCTCCAATCATCGGTCAATGCCTGCCCGCCCTGTGCGGCCTGTCACAGGACGTTCACACGCCGCCTGTGATAGCATCCGCTTTTCAGCGATAGACGCTTGGCGGATTCGTTCTACCTTCATCTGCACGGCGCCGGTCCGAGACCCTCTTCAATGGACGAGGCAGACGGCAGACCCGGACATGTGGTCCGACAATCCGGCCACCTGGACGCCCTCTTGGACGTTCCCGTGTTTTTTATGCGCTCGCCTGATCCGATCACCCAAGTCCAGGAAAATTCCCGCAAAATTCAAGGAGAAACTCAATGAAAACCTACCAGGGAAGTGAGATTCGCAACGTAGCTGTAGTGGGGCATGCGCACAGCGGCAAAACCACTTTGATTGCCGCTCTGCTGCATGCCGCCAAGATGACCCCAACCCAGGGCCGCGTCGACGACGGCACTGCGGTAACCGCCTATGACGAGGAAGAGGTAGCCCGCGGCGCAACCATGCAGAACGCCGTGGCCTTTGCCGAGTGGCAAGGCGTCAAGATCAACCTGGTCGACACGCCCGGCTTTCATATGTTCAGTCACGAGGCCCGCGCCGCCCTGCTTCCCGTTGAAGCCGCCGTGGTCCTGGTCAATGCCCAGAACGGCGTCGAGGCTATCACCGAGCGCGTGTGGAGGTACGCCGCCGAGGCCAAGGTCCCCCGCATCGTGGTCGTCAACCAGATGGACCATCCCAAGGCCGGCGGCGGCAGCGGACTGAGCGCCCTGGCCGAGGACCTCGTCGATCGCTGGGGCCGCAGCTGTGTTCTTGTCCAGTTGCCTATCTCGGATGCCGAGGGCTTTCACGGCGTGGTGGATCTGGTGACCATGGAAGCCTTCCAGTACGCGCCCGGCGGCGATGGCCGCGGCAAGTCCGCCCAGATTCCCAACAGCCTGGCCGCCGAGGCCAAGACCCGGCATGAAGCTCTGGTCGAGCTGGTGGCCGAGGGCAGAGACGAGTTGATGGAGGAGTACTTCGAGACCGGCACACTCACCGCGGAGCACCTTACCGCCGCGCTGCACGATGCCGTACGCGATGGCCTCATCTTCCCGGTGCTCTTTACGAGCGGCCAGGCCAACATGGCCGCCGATCGCCTGCTGGACTTCATCAAGTCCAACGCCCCCTCGCCCGTCGAGCGCGCTCCCATCGCTGTCCATGCCCCATCGTATGAAGCCGCGCCAGCCAGCCCGGACGCGGAGCTTGATGCGGAGGCCGTCACCGCGGTCCGCAAAGTGGACGACAGCGAACCGGCGGCACTGGTGGTCTTCAAGACCATGACCGACCCCTTCGCCGGGCGCATCAGCTTCTTCAAAGTGGTCAGCGGCGTCGTCAAGAACGACGCCACGGTCGAAAACTACACGCGCCGCAGCCAGGAGCGGCTGTCGCATCTGAGCGTGATGCAGGGCCGCAAGGCCGTCGAGGTCCCCGAGCTGCACGCCGGCGATCTGGGCGCAGTGGCCAAGCTGCGCGACACCCTTACCGGTGACACGCTGGGCCAGAAGGGCGCGGAGATTCAGGTCGATCTGGCTCCGCTGCCCGAGCCGGCCATGACCTACGCCATCGAGCCCAAGAGCCGCGCCGACGAGGACAAGCTCGCGCCCGCCATACACAAGCTCATGGAGGAGGACCTGCTCATCCGCTTCTTCCGCGACCCGCAGACCAACGAGTTCCTCATCGCCGGCGCCGGCCAGCCGCACATCGAGGCCATCGTCAGCCGGCTCAAGAAGCGCTACCACGCCGAGGTCACGCTGAAGGCGCCCAAGGTGCCCTATCGCGAGACCATTCGCGGCCGCGCCGAGGCCCAGGGACGCCACAAGAAGCAGACCGGCGGCCACGGCCAGTTCGGCGACTGCAAGATTCGCATGGAGCCATTGCCGCGCGGCACCGGCTTCGAATTCGGCAACGAGATCTTCGGCGGCGCCATTCCCCGCAACTACGTGCCCGCGGTCGAGAAGGGCATCGTCGAGTCGGCGGCGCGCGGGTATCTCGCCGGCTACCCGGTGGTGGACTTCAAGGCTACGGTCTACGACGGCAGCTACCACGAAGTGGATTCCAACGAGCTGTCCTTCAAGATGGCCGGCCGCATCGCCTTCCGCAAGTGCATGGAGCAGTGCAAGCCCTGCCTGCTCGAACCCATCATGAAGGTCGAGATCGAGGCGCCGGACGAGTTTGCCGGAACCCTGATGGGCGACCTCAACTCGCGCCGCGGCCGCGTGCAGGGCATGGAATCCAAGGGCCGTACGACGGTCATCAACGCCGAGGTTCCCATGGCCGAGATGCTGACTTACGGTACGCTGCTAACGTCGATGACACAAGGTAAGGGCAGTTACCGCATGGAGATGGACCACTACGACATCGTCCCGCAGTTGGTAGCCGAAAAGATCCTTGCCAACGCCAAGCGGCCGGTAGAGGAAGAGGAGGAGTAGCACCTGCGGTGCGGCCAGCCGCTCGCTTTCCGCTCGCAAGAGGTCCGTGGTCTCCCAGGTCTCAAAACACCGAGACCTGGGGTCCCCGGCTCATTTAGGTGAAGAAAAGGAAGTAGACTTCATGCTCGATATCCACCAAATCATTCCTGATCCTGACGAATTGCTAGCACTTGACGTTTCACAGGCGGCTCAAGTCCTACTACGGCATTTGGACTCGTACCCGGACGCAAGCAGTTTTGGCGTGCGCAAGTCCACTTTCTTCGGCCCTCGCGCAAATCCAGCATTTGCGTATTCACGCGCTGATTCAAGGGCTGGGAAATATACCGACAAAATAACTGAGCTTCTTAAGAAGGCCTGGGAATGGTTGTTAAATGAGAACTACCTTGTCTCTTTATCAGGCTCTACTTCTTCCGAACCTGTACGTGTGAGCCGAAAAGGCCGGGAAGCGCTGAAACAGTGGGGTTTTGACCGGCATCGGCTGAATAGTTTTCTACGGAATTCAATGTTGCATCCAACTATCGCAAAGGATGCCCTATCAGCGATAAACGATGGGCGGAATGACATTGCCGTTTTCACTGTGTATCGCGCACTCGAAAATAATGTGCGCGAAGTTTGCGGGTTTGAGCAGGAGGAAATTGGGGTTCCGCTGATGCGGAAGACATTCAATCCGAATGGCGGACCATTGAAGGACTCCCGCCTTGTAGCAGGCGAGCAAGAGGCAATGGCGAACATATTTGCTGGGGCGATAGGATCATTCAAGAACCCCACAAGTCACCGACTAAACGCGTTCGATTGTTTCGAGGAGGCAGTTGCGTTAGTGCTTTTTGGAAATTATCTGCTGAACCAAGTCGATGAGCTTGCACTTGCGAACGGATTAAATCGCCGTCGGACCCGACGCCCGCGGCTTCGATCGAAATCTCCGGGTCGAGGCGGGCGGATGGCCCACCCTTGATCCACCCACGATGGCCGGGTGCCCCATCCTTTCGGCGGGTGGCGCAGGTCCCAATCATGCAACAAATCCAATAAGGGTGCCCCAGGTCCGGATTCTCGGACCTGGGATTCCGATCAGAACTCCACCTCATGCTCCAATTCATTTCATCGAATGGAGCGTGTGATAGAAATGCAGAACGGAGAATTGAATTGAATACATCCCAGTCACCACTCGCTGCGCATCATGAATTTCGAATCAAGTGGCAAAAACAATTTATATACCTGACGGCTGGATTAGCGATATTTGCTATTGCCTTTCTCTTCTTCGATGAAAGGCTGATTCCATTTGATCGACATATAGCTCATGGTTTAACGAGTCTCATCATGGTGACTTTCTCTTATGTGGGGACGCTTGTTCTTCTTAGGGCATTCCCGGGCCGGTTGATCATCGACGGAACCCGCATCGAAATTCGTAGGCGTTTTCGCCGTCACTCTGCTGACCAAAGTGAGATCGAAGGCAAGTACACCGTTACCAGCGAATACGGGAGTTTTACGGTTCTGCGCCTATACGACAAACGGAGAACTATATCGATTCCTAAATCTATTGAGGTGGATGACAACTTTTGCTCTTGGCGCGAACAATTGCCAAACCTGGACGAGAAAAGGCGGGTGGCTAACCCTTAATTCGCTCATGAAGAATGGGCGCTCCATCCTTTCGCGAACTTGGCGAAAGGGTGGGAGGCCCTCGGCTTCGCCATCCCGACCGCCAGTCTCCCTTTTCCTAGCCAGCGAGGGCCCAGGTCCCACTTTTGGAGCCTGGGAAACCACAACCTTGCCAAAGTCGAACGAGCGTCTGCCCCACCGCAAGTGGTCAGCTAGCCAGCGCCTCCACCACCGCCTCCGGATGGCGCGCAATCACCGTCAGATAGGCGCGGGCGGCGCGGTCCGGACGCCGGCGGCCTTGTTCCCAATCCTGCAAGGCGCGCGGGTCGAGGGCAAACCGCCGCGCAAACTCCGTCCAGCTAAGTCCGGTGCCCGCCCGCACGGCCCGCACATCCACGTCCAGCGGGAGCGGATACTGATGCACCGCCCCGGCTCCGCGTTGCCTAGGGCGATTCCAGCAGCCTCGCGCATGGCCTCGACAAGCTCGCCTGCTACGTTCTTCCGCTTCATGGCCTGATCCTCCGCGCCTTTGCGGCCGCCTTTGACGCTGGTTCGTTATCGGCAATCCAGCTCTATGCACTTTATCGGCATCCGTCGTGTTTCCCGTCTTTGCAGATTATTTCCCGCATCCTGCGAACCTGAAGCCGGCATCTTCAAACCGTCAGGAATCTGCCCGGTCCGTACGCAGGAAGCACTCCCCCTTCTACACCACGGGGTATACCGCGAGGCTCTGGAGAAGTGAGCTTTATAGCATTATCAGGAAAATATCGCTGTTTATTTGGATACAGTAATCCTGAAAACGCTATGAAATGCCATAGGAATGAAGCTCAGCCATGGGAAGGTTCTTATTCGGCGTGGAAGATGACGTCGAAGAGCAGCAGACTGGCGGTGGTGAAGATGATGTCGTAGCCGAGCAGCAGCTTGATCCAGAGGGTGGGGTCGCTTTCGCCGGTGAGGATCGCGGTGGTGGCCTGCACCATGGCCAGCAAAGCCGGAATGAAGATGGGAAAGAGAATGAGCGAAAGCAGCAGCTCGCGGTTGCGGCTGCGGATGGAGAGCGCGGCAAAGAAGATGCCGTTGGCCACCAGCGCCCAGGTGCCCAGCGGCAGGACCAGCAGCAAGAGCCAGGCCTGGCCCTCGATGTGAAGGTTATAGAAAACCAGAAAAACCGGCGCCAGTATCGCCTGGACGATGGAGACGAAGAGGAAGTTCACGATCGCCTTGGCCAGGTAGAGTTCTGCACCTGGAGCAGGGACCATGCGCTGGGCATCGAGAACCTGGTGGCGGATCTCGCGCGCCCAGGCCTGGTTGAGGGCGCTGACCGAGGCGAACATGGTGGCCACGCAGAGGACGCCGCCGGCGATCTGCTGCGAGAAGGCCCCGCGCGGATCGAAGGTGATCGAGAACAGCACCACCACCAGGCCCGAAAAGAAGAGCATGGAGATGATCGCGTCCAGCGAGCGCCACTCGATGCGCAGGTCTTTGGCGAGATGGGACCAGAGGGCGCGGGTCATCCGGCGTGGCCCTCCGAGTCTGACTTTGTGCTTTCCCAGGTCTCTCCGCCGCGGCGGACGAGACCTGGGGCACCCGAGGTTTTTTTGATGTCTTTGGTGATGTCGGCGGTTTGGGCCTCGGCGGCGCGCAGGTAATCATCGGGCGAGAGGACGATCTGGACGCCGCGCGCGCCGGCGGAGACGCTGATGCGGTCGAATAGGATCGCGGTTTCATCGACGAAGACGGGATAGGCTTTTTTTGCGCCGAAGACGGTGACGCCGCCGCGGATGTAGCCGGTGAGGGGCTGAACGTCTTTGAGGGAGACCATCTCAGTTTTGCGCAGGCCGGCGGCGCGGGCCAGTTTCTTGAAGTCCAGTTCGGCGTCGCCGGGAACCACCGCAAAAAGATAAACGCCTGGGCCGCCGGTGGTGAGCAGCGTCTTGAAGACCTGCTCCGCGGGCATATCGATCTTCTTGGCGACGGTGAGCGCGGAGAGATCGTTGGGATCGACCTCGTACTCGCGCACTTCAAACGCGATGCCGAGGGATTCGAGAATGCGCGCGCCGTTGGTCTTCATTGTGTCGGCCTTCCCGGTTCACCACCCCAGCGACCAGAACCTGTCGCCGGGGACCCCGGCTCCATGGAAGCCACTCTGCCGGCGTGGAGGGTGAGCACCCAATCGGCGATGGGCGCGGCCAGCTCTCGCTGGTGGGTGGTCAGCACAATCGTCCGGCTGCCGTGGCGGAAGCCGGCTAGCAACTCGACCATCTGCCGGGCGGATTCGATGTCCATGTTGGAGAACGGCTCGTCGAGCAGCAGCAGCTCGGGGGTGGGCAGCAGCACGCGGGCCAGCGAGGTGCGCTGCCTCATGCCCTGCGAGTACTGGCCCAGGGTGCGGGTCAGCTCGGGGTCCAGGCCCACCCGGCCGAGAGCCTCGGCCGGCGTCAGGCACGGCCGGCCACGATACAGGCTGGCGAAGTAGCGCAGGTTCTCCTCGGCGGTCAGCTCGTCGTAGAGCATGGCAGCGTGCGCCATGTAGCCGATGCGGGCGCGGGCGGCGTCGGCCTGGGGTTCAAGATCGCCGAAGACCTTGACTGTGCCCAGGCTGGGACGCAGCAGCCCGGCCAGGATGCGCAGCAGCGTGGATTTGCCCGCGCCGTTCTCGCCGATGACGACGTAGCAGCGGCCGGGCTCGAGATCGACCGTAATCTGGCGCAGCGCCGCAAAGGAGCCGAAGAGCTTGGAGACGCCGTCGAGCCGGGCGCAGAGCGTAGGGTCGTCTGTGGCGGGAACGGAACTGGTCGCTGTGTCAGGGTGCATTTGTGACGGTCGGTTGCGAAGTGGATTTCTTCTGGCGTCGGTTCAGGTAGAGCGCCACTGGAAATGGAGCGACAAGCAGCACCCAAAATGGAGAGGCTGAAAGGAAAAAAAGATTATTCCACCAAGTTTTACGGAGGAATTCTATTCCGAGCACAATCAATGGAACAACGAGCGCAATCATAAGGCATCTGAAGAAGATACGCCGAACCTGGCGATGCCCGCGTCGGGCCAACTCGTCATAACCAGCAAAACCCATGGAACAAGCAACAATCTGAAATGCCACCACGGTGAAATCATGAATACTGATACTTTTGAGTAGCCCAACCCATAAATTAAACAGACAAAATGCAATTCCCATCGCTGAAAGCACGAGAACCGAAATCAGAAAATTCTTCCAAATCATAGAGTCTCCTTGCACGCACAGTCCTAGCTGGCCGGCTTGGACTGCGCTTGTTGTTGCATCAGGATACATCGGCACTCGTCGTTTGCGATGTGGATTTCTTCTGTTTTCGATTCAGGTAGAGCGAAAGCGGAAATATGGCCACAAGTAACACAAAAAGTGGAATGAAAGAATACGCACCTGGAATGTTCCACCCAGAGACATTCCGGACCAGGCGGTTAGGTGTGAAGCCTGGGATGCAAATAATGAGGAACAAAACGGTGAGGCAAAGATTCAACCAACGCTTAACTTTCCGGTGTCCGCCTCGATCCAAATTCACCATACCGACAGAGCCCAGGATCAACGCGATATTCAAAACGGCAATCATAACGAGGAACCGAGAACCGAAGTGCCAGTCCCCACTAATCCAATGATACACACCGAATGCTGCGAGTAACGAAACCAAACTAGCTGCTAGAACGATTGTTAGAGTTCTTTTCCAGTACATCGTAGCTCCCTGATGGTACATTCCTAGCTGGCCGGCTTGGACGGAGGAACAGCAGCGGCGCGAGGGCTAGCGTTGGGCGCGGCAGCCGGTTGCGCCGGAGCAGTTCCGGGTTGCCCGCCGGGCGTTGCCGGCGCGTACTTGCTGGCGCACTTAGCCTGGAGCACGGTGGCGTGGAAGACGCCGTCGCGTCCGTATGTGCCCTCAGCCACGGCCTGGGCGTCGTCCTTGAAGGTGTCGGGAGGCGGCTCGGAGCCTTTATAGACGATCTTCAGCACGCGGCCTCCAGCGGCCTTCGGCGAATGGCTCTCGAACTCGTTGATCTCGAAGGTGGCGTTGGGGCCGTCGCGCACAATCGAGCCGGGCAGGACGAAGCCATCGACGCGCAAGTGTCTCGTATAGGCCTTGTCGCCCATGCTGGCAAGCTCGGAGATGTGGAGGTTGTACTGCTTGGAGTCGCCATAGCCGGACCAGGCCAGCCAGCCGATGGTGCCGACAATAATGGCAACCGCGATTCCGATGCGCAACGTATTGGGGGAAGTCTTCATAATCACCCTCTAACGATACGAGTCCAGAGGCCCAGGGTCAACCATACACGGATGGAGACCGGGGCCGAGGCGGCCGATTCTTTCGGAAACGAATGAAGGGTACTGAAGGGTACGGGCTTCAATCGGTACTTTAGTTGCAGTGGAACCGGGCTAGGCTCTACAAGTTACAGAGAAAGCCCTCGTTACCGGATCGTTTGACTTTTCGGGCGGCGTTCTTCGCAGTTGGGACTGTTAGGCCGTTGAAGCGCCCCATGTCTCGCACTAGATATCGGGGCAAGCGGGAATGCGACCACGCCGCAATACCCTGTTCCCTAGTCCCTGGTCCCTAATCCTTGGCGCCCGACCCCTGTTCCAGCACCGCCGCCGCCATCCGGTTCAGCGGTGTCTCGATCCCGTGCTTCTCGCCCAGCCGCACAATCACCCCATTGCGCGCGTCGATCTCCATCGGCCTGCCCGCCAGCCGGTCCGCAAGCATGGAGTTGATCGAATCTCTCGGCTGCGCACGATACCCGTCCAGCACCTGCTGCGGGACGGTGTCGTCCAGCCGCGCGCCCTCCGCGCGTCCCACCGCCGCGCACTCTCGCACCATCTCCAGCGCCACCCGTCCCAGCGCGGCATCCTGGAGCACCCCAGCCGGCTTCATGGTCAGCGCGTTCAGCGCTCCCGGCGCGTTGATGCACAACTTCCGCCACGCCGCCGTCTTGAAGTCTTCCGTCAGCTCAAGCTCCGCACCGCTCCCCCGGAACAACTCCGCGAACTCGCGTCCCAGCGGACTCGCTTCCACCTTCATCCGCGCCACTCCGCGCTGCGCGACCGTTCCATCCGCCTGCCGTTCCACAGGGCAATCGATCACCACCGGCACAATCCGTTCCGCCGCCACATAGGGCGCGAACCGCTCCCGATGTTCTACCCCGTTCTGCACCACGGCCACTGGCGTTCCATCCGCCGCCAACCCCCGCAGCCAGGCCCCGGCGCCCGCCGCGTCATAGGTCTTGGTCGCCACCAGCACCCAGTCCACCGCCTCGGCCCGCGCCGCGTCGATCAGGTTCCGGGCCCTCACCCGCACCACTCCTTCGGGCGTCTTCACCGTCAGCTCCTCCAGCGCCCGCCGCGTGCACAACGTAATCTCATAGCGTCCAGCCGTCTCCAGCAGCGCCGCCAGCACCCCGCCGATCGCCCCCACCCCCACCACAGCTACTCGCGCCATTCCCGACCCCCTCCCTCCATCGATACAATCCCAAAATACACGTTCCGCCCGCTGCTCCACGATTCCCAAGCCGCGGGCCGCACGCGCTGTCACGGCAATAATCCCCTCGCCGCTGATACAATTTCGGGCATGGAAACCATCCAGTACAATCTCCCGCAATCCTCCATCCCCCAAGCCTGGTACAACATCGCCGCCGACCTGCCCAAGCCCATGGCGCCGCCGTTGCATCCCGGCACGCTCCAACCCATCGGCCCCGCCGACCTGGCCCCGCTCTTTCCCATGGCCCTGATTCTTCAGGAAGTCAGTACAGAGCGGGAGATTGAGATTCCCGGTGAGGTGCGCCAGATTTACGCCCAGTGGCGTCCCGCGCCGCTCTATCGCGCCCGCCGCCTGGAGCAGGCCCTGGATACGCCTGCCCGTATCTACTACAAATACGAGGGAGTCAGTCCCGCCGGCTCGCACAAGCCCAACACCGCCGTCGCCCAGGCCTACTACAACAAAGAGGAGGGCACTAAGCGGCTTTCCACTGAGACTGGAGCCGGCCAGTGGGGCTCGGCTTTGGCCATGGCCTGCGCCTTTTTCGGCCTGGAATGCAAGGTCTACATGGTGCGCGTGAGCTATGACCAGAAGCCCTACCGCCGAGCCATGATGGAGACCTTCGGCGCCAGCGTCACCCCCAGCCCCAGCAACGAGACGGAGTCGGGCCGCGCCATTCTCGCCCAGCATCCGGACTCCAACGGTTCTCTCGGAATCGCAATCTCTGAGGCCGTGGAGGTGGCTGCGAAAGACCCCAACACCAAGTACGCGCTGGGCAGCGTATTGAATCACGTGCTCCTGCACCAGACCGTCATCGGCCTGGAAGCCATTGAGCAGATGGCGCTGGCCGGCGACGATCCGGACGTTGTGATTGCCTGCGCGGGCGGCGGATCGAACTTTGCCGGCCTCGCGATGCCTTACGTGGGCCGCAAGATCAAGGGCCAGAGCCAGGCGCGCATCGTAGCCGTGGAACCGGCCGCATGCCCCAGCCTCACCAAGGGCAGATTCACCTACGACTTTGGCGATACCGGCCATCTGACCCCGCTGGTCAAGATGCACACGCTTGGCAGCACCTTCATGCCTCCGGGCATTCATGCGGGCGGGCTGCGCTACCACGGCATGGGGCCGCTGGTCTCGCATGTGATGGACCTGGGATTGATTGAAGCTACCTCGGTTCAACAGCTCGACGCCTTCGCCGCCGGGGTTCAATTTGCCCGCGCCGAGGGCATCATTCCTGCGCCGGAATCCAACCACGCCATCGCCGCCGCCCTCCGCGAAGCCCTCACTGCCAAGGAAGAAGGCAAGGGAAAGACGATTCTCTTCGGCCTCAGCGGCCACGGGCACTTCGACATGCAGTCCTACATCGCTTACCAAGCCGGCAAGCTGGAGAACTACGACTATCCGGCCGAGGAGATCGCCATGGCCCTCGCCGGGCTGCCGGTGGTGGGTTGAACCCGAACGCGAGGGAACGGGAAAAGGGGCAATCCCAGGTCTGATCCGCCGCGGCGGACCAGACCTGGGGCGCCCGGCGCCCGGCATCTGGGGAGATAGTATAATCCTTGCGCCCCCGGTTAAGGAGATTTTATGATCCTGTTGAAAATGCACCTCACTTTCGCCCGGCGAACAATTGCCGCCAGCATATTCGTGGGCTTTTTCGTACTCGGGTTACCGCCGGCCAGCAGCGGGCAAGCTGACAACGTCAGCGATCTTATCAACCAGCTTAAGAATTCCGATTCTGACGGACGAGAGAACGCGGCCAAGGCACTAGACGGGATCGATGACCCGCGTGCAGCCCGACCCCTTATCGCAGCATTGCAGGACAAGGATTTTTACGTCCGGAGGTTCGCAGCTAAGGCTTTGGGCGATATCAAATACCACAGCGCGGTTGAGCCCCTGATCGCCGCACTGAGTGATTTTGATTGGGGTGTCCGATTGTCTGCCGCGGAAGCGTTGGGCAAAATCCAAGACCCCCGTGCGATCCAGCCACTCAGGTTCGCATTGAAAGACAGTGACTCTGACGTCCGACAGGGAGCAGCCGACGCCTTAGGAAAGCTTTCCTTTGCGTCCGGGTCCTCAGGTGGATTCAGCGGCAATGTGCCGCACGCGACTTCGACCACTTCAACGGCCTCAGCCCCCGCAGCGAAAATGACCGTTCAGGCTGCGCAAGGACGTCTTCTGGCTCTGGGCTATCAGAGTGGTGCGGCGGATGGTGTGATGGGAGCAAAGGCGATTGCCGCCCTAAAAAAGTTCCAAGCGGATCATGGCCTGTCGGCCACCGGGCAGCTCGACCGGAAAACCCTAGAGGCTCTCAACGCGGAGGAGTACAGAGATCTCACAAAAGATGACGGCTTGGAGTGCCATATGTATACAACCATGATATCGGCAATGACAAGCACGAACAGTAACGCCCTTAATCTAGGGGGAAGAAGCTTTGAGTGTCGCGATGTGTCTGGGGAGTCAAGGGCGATCATGCTGGTAGCAATTCAGGACCTCGATAATAACAAGGTCGCGATCACGACGAAGGATTTCGGCACCATTTATTATCGGAACGACGAAACGTGCGTCCCCTACGACGCTGAAAGAGCCGAAGAGGCAGAGAACGAAGCATTTAAATTATACGGTAACTGGCATACTCAAAATCAGGAAGGAAAGCTTTACTTTTGCATTGATAAGGAAATGCTTGAGATGACCGACGCTCAGATCAGGAAAGTGAAGCTTTTCTTGGGATTGTGACGGCGGGTGGCGCACACTGAATTCTCCGGAATCTAAGTATCCCCTCAAAGGTGGGTGCCCCATCCTTCGATCTGTGTTCAGTTCTGACGAAGGGTGGGTTCCCACCAATCTCGACCGTCGCGTCGGGTGTAAGATTCCTCCGTCATGACGAAGCCTGCGCGCTACCAGCAATGCCGCGTGCCCCAGGTCTCGTCCGCCGCGGCGGAGGACGCGGGAAACCACAACCCTTCGCCTGCCCCTTGCACAAGATTACGCCCCACCGACGCACAATGGGGATAGAGAAACCCATGAAAGAAATCGCCGCAGCAGTGGAAGTTGCGTCCGCGTTCCCCGGTTTAATCTGTCAGGGATCTGCACAGGGCAATCGCATGAAGGGGATGAGCCATGAGGATCACCTCGAAAGCGTAGGGCACGACTTCACTGGCTGCGGAAAAACTCATCCAGGGCTGCTAGAAGCGTCAGGGCACGACTTCAGTCGTGCCGCAAGTGCAATGAAATCAATGCGGGCTTCAGCCCCTGCGGTACGATTCTCGGGTTTTTCGGCCCAACGCAAGCCTTTTTCCGCAGCCTCTTCAGTCGTGCCGGAAACGAAGCCGTAGAGACCACGTTTGGCCTTCGGTCCGGGTTTTCGCTTTGCGAAAACCCGGACCGAAGGGGAGAATTTCAATGAAGGACGATCTGCGGCACGGCTGAAGCCGTGCCCTGACACTCCTTGCTCCCACGACCTGACCTTCATGCGATTGCAATGGGAGTCTTCCCGGTCAGTATCTTCCCGCCGTTACCATTTAATTAATCCCCCACCCCCTATATTTATTTTCAAAACCTTGCAGATAATTCCTGAACCGCCCTGGAAACCCGGAACCAACATGAAAATACGCCAGACATTCTTAAGTGATTCGATGCGCACCGAGTACAGCATCCGCGATGAGAGCCGCTTCAACCGCCGTTCGAACTGCATGGACCCGCACAATCGACGCTCCGTGCAGAATGGCGGCCACCAGGGCGGCGAGGCTGGCCGCTTCCCGCGCTTCTACCGGAGCGAAGGCAACGGATTCGGCGTTCGGTGTGGTTCCAGCGTAGAGCGGCGCAAGCGTGCGGCCCAGAAACGACTTGCGGCTGAGGCCGGCGAGCAGCGGACGGCCGAGAGAGAGCAGCTCCGCCTGGCGGGCCAGCAACGCATAGTTCTCGTCGAAGCGCTTGCCGAAGCCGTAGCCGGGATCGAGCACGACGGACTCCATCGCGATGCCCACATGGACCGCCGCGGCCAGGCTTGCCGCCAGGCCCGAGCGCACCGCGGCCAGCAGTTCATCGGGAGCCAGTTGCGGCTGGGTGCGCCAATCTTCGGGGCGTCCGCGCGTGTGCATCAGCACCACGCCGCACTTGAATCCGCCGCAGACGGCTGCCATTCCGGAATCCCACCGCAAGCCGCTCACGTCGTTGATGATCTCCGCGCCGGCGGCAATGGCCGCGCGCGCCGTCGCCGCCTTGTAGGTATCCACGGAGACGATTGCCTGGAGCCGGGCGGCGAGAATCCCTTCGAGGACCGGCAGCAGGCGGGCCTGCTCCTCTTCGGCGCTGACCGCCGGAGCGACTTCGGAGCCGGCGGCGCCGCCCGCTCTCGATCCGGGCCGCGTGCTCTCCGCGCCCAGGTCGAGAATGTCCGCGCCTTCGTCGAGCAGTCGCAGGGCGTGCGTCACTGCCGCCTCGGGATCGAGGAAGCGCCCGCCGTCGCTGAAAGAGTCGGGCGTGATGTTGACCACGCCCATCACCAGCGTGCGCCTGCCGAGTTCAAGCGCGCGGGTGCGCAGCCGCCATTCAGCTATCGTGCGGTCAGGTGCTTTCATTTGTTCGGGCAGGCTTGCAATCGAAGATGCAAATCCGCGTCCTCCAGGATGGGTCGAACATTGGGAGTCAATCTCTATCTACGATGGTACGCCGCACTCCAGCGTGCCTCCTGCTACACTCCGTCCATGAAGCTCTCTCGGCGAGTTCTGTTGCTTACCACGGCGGCGGTTGTAGTCTCTTTCACTACGGGCTTTGCGCAGGCTCCGGCGCACGGCGGCGCCAGGCCTGTGGCGCATTCGGCGGCGCGCCCCGCGCAGGCAAAAGGCCCGCTTGCGGATCGCATTCAGGCGATTCTGGCCGACCCGGCGCTGAGCCATGCGGAGTTCGGCATCAGCGTGACCGATCTGGATGGGCAGCCGCTCTACGGATTGAACGAGGGGCGGCTGTTTACTCCCGCCTCGAACGCCAAGCTGGCGACCACCGCCGCGGCCTATGCTCTGCTGCCGGTGGAGACGCTGACCTGGACCACGAACGTGGTGGCCGGCGGCGAGATCGACAGCAAGGGAGTGCTGCACGGCGACCTGTTTCTGCTGGGCGCGGGCGACCCGACGCTGAGTGCGCGGCGCTATCCGTACCGGGAACCGGAGGCTGGTCCGTTGGGGGCGACTCCGGCCGCCGCGAACCCCCCTGCCGCGGGCCAGACTCCCGCAAACCCGCCAACCGCCGCTTTGGCTCCTGGCGAGGCGGAGAAGCCGCCCAAGGCGATGGACGTACTGGCGCTGCTGGCCGAACAGGTGGAGCAGGCAGGCGTGCGAACCGTGGACGGCAGCGTGGTGGGCGACGACACCTTCTTTCTCTATGAGCCTTACGGCCGGGCCTGGGCATGGGACGACTTGCAATGGAGCTACGGCGCGCCGGTCTCCGCGCTCACCTTCAACGAGAACACGGCGGAGCTGACGATTGCGGTGGATCGGGAGTCGCCGGGTGGGGCCGCATCCGGAGCGACAGCCGCCGAATGGACGCCGAATGTGGACTACTACACGCTGGACAACTCCATGACGGCTCCGGACCAGACTGCGCCGCCGGCTACCCGGCAGGCGGGGCAACAGGCCAGGCAACCGGCGCCAGGTCCGGGGCTGGAACGCCGGCCGGGCTCGATGCTGGTGCGCGCCTGGGGAACGGCGCCGGCCGGGGGCTTCCATGCGGCGCTGGCGGTCGAGGATCCGGCGGAGTTTACGGCGGAGGCCTTCAAGGAGGCGCTCAGGAGCCGCGGGGTCAACGTTCCGGGCGCGGCCATTTCCCGGCACAAGTACTCGATCGACTCGGGCGATTTCAGCGCCGAGCGGGCGCAACCGCTCAAGCTGAGCCGCTCCGAGCTGGCGACGGTGGCCGCGCCCCTGGAGGGCCGCAAGGTGCTGGCCAAACACGTCTCCGTACCGGTGGCCGAAGACATTACCGTCACCAACAAGGTGAGCCAGAACCTGCACGCCGAGCTGTTGCTGCGGCTGCTGGGCACGGTGCATGGGACGGATGGGAGCTTTGCCGAAGGCGCTCGGGTCGTCCGGCAGTTTCTTTTGGGCGCGGGAGTGGACGACGGGGACTTCTTTCTCTACGACGGCTCGGGACTGAGCCCGGACGACCGGATCGCTCCGCGCGCCTGCGCGCAGCTTCTGGTCTTTGCCTCGCGGCAGCCGTGGGGAGCGGCGTGGCGCGAGACGCTGCCCGTGGCCGGAGTGGACGGCACGCTGGCCGGGCGATTCAAGGACTCAGCATTGAAGGGCCGGTTGTGGGCCAAGACGGGCACGTCGAATGAGGGGAACGCGCTTTCCGGCTACCTGACGGCGGCGAGCGGCAAGACGCTGGCGTTTTCGATTCTGGTGAACGGCCATCGGCCGGGGAGCGAGGCCGAGGTCCAGGCCATCGACCGCATTGCCGAGGCCATAGCGGCGGCGGAGTAAGCCTGTATCATCGAAAGCAGATGCGCGCGCGTTTCCTTGTTGCTCCTTTGAGTGTTTTGACCTTTGCGATCGGCCTTGCCGGAGTGCTGCCGGCTATCGGCTGCCGCTCGCTGCCAGCCTCAAAGCCCGAGGCCCTTTGGACGATGGAAGAGGCGCGCGGGGCGCAGGTATATCGCCAGAAGTGCGCCAGGTGCCACCATCCCACCACTACGCGTCCTCTGAACGGGCCGGGGTTGCAGGCGCTGACCAAGGTGAGAGCCATGCCCTCGGGCGCGCCGCCCACCGACGAGCGGCTGACGCAGGTGATCCTGCATGGACGGAACAACATGCCCGCTACTCAACTGACCGATGACCAGTTGAGCGATCTGCTGGCCTATCTGCATACGTTATGACGGACCCCAAGACCAACAGCGACAAGAACGGCGAGGCTCAACCGCCGGGGCGGGAGCTGTTGCCGCTCCCTGCGCTGGCGTTCATCAGTCTCTACCTGTTTGCGCTGGCTGGAGTGATCGTTCTGGGCGTGATGGCCGGGGGGCATTATCCGCCGCTGTTTCTTCTATTTGCGGCGTGCTTTATGGCGGTGAGCGGCGGGCTGTTGCTGCTGCTGCGCTGGGCCTGGGCGCTGGCGTTGGCCGCGGTGTTCCTGCTGGCGGTCTACAATCTGTGGATCTTCGCCAACCTGCATCAGGGAGCCGCGCTGGTGCAGGGGTTGCTGAATCTGGTCTTCTTTCTCTACCTGGTGCGGCCCGAGGTGCAGGAGCGGCTGCGGTAAACTCAAGCCCGTCTTCCTGCCGCCTTACCGGCACAGGCTCTTCAGCTTGTCGAACGGCTTGGGTTTGAAAGGGGGATAGGGCAGGAGGCGGGAGTCCATGAACTGATCGGGGAGGGTGCCGCCATATTGCAGCGCGGCGTCCGGGTCCAGGGCGTAGGCGGGGTCCTGCTCAACTTCTGGCAGCGTGGCAAAGCGGAAGCCTTGCTGGCGGAGCAGATCTACCAGATCGGGCAGCATGAGCGCAGTGAAGGCTGTGGCGTGCAGCAGCAGCACATTGGGAATCTCGCGGCCGAAGGCGATGCGCGACTCTTCGCGGCCCAGGCGGATGTACTCCGCCGCATTGTCGAGATAACTCTGGCGGAGCCAAGCGATGGCTGCTTCGTCCGGCTTGGCAGAGCAGCGGGCGTAGGCGTCGTTCCAGGCGTAATCCTCAAAGTCGAGCGTGACCTGGGCCACGCGGTAGCCGTGCTCCTGGAGCCAGGAGCGCACGGCGCGGCGCTTGTCGAGCGTGTCGCCCTCCCACAGGAAGGGATAGCGGAACCAGCGCCAGTCGCGCGCGCTGGCATACCGCGCCAGCGCCGGCTCGTCGAGAGCGATCTCGCGCTCGAAGGACTCGGCGGTGCTGGCGGTGAGCGAGACGTGCGACCAGGTGTGGTTGCCGATGTTCATACCGGCAGCGACCCAGATGCGGAGGGCTTGCTGTGCGTCGGGATCGTTTTCGAGCTTGACGGCGTTCACAAAGCCGTACGTGCCCTCAAGGTGGTTGGACTTGAGTTCGGCGGCGAGGACGGCGGCGATTTTGGCGCGATTCTCACCGGGAGGCAGGCTGCCAGCGGCGGGCAGATCGTCAAAGGTGAGCGCGACGGTGGGATGCGGGTCGAGGGCGCCTGTGAATGGCTGGCTGGTTGCGGGTGTGGTGGTCTGATAGGAGGATTGGAAAGCCGCGGCGACGAGAGGCGTAAGCATCGCCAAGCCCAGCGTGATCGTAAGTGCGAGCAAGCGGCGCGTCGTCCCAGGTTTCTCCGATCGAACTTCCCGCGGCATTGCCTGGTTCCGGACCTGGCCCGTTTCTTGTTCGCGTTCGACGTGATGGAGACAATCAAGGGCTGGCTTCATCGACGCCTCAGCAGGCGGAAGCATCGGACCATTCTGGATGGCGATCAGGTCGCTAGCCCAAAGCAGAGCACTGGGAGATGATCGGAGCGAGTTGCGAGACAACCGATCCCGAAGACCCAGGGCCCTCGGCATGCGGCTCCAAAACGAAGCGGAGATTGTCGGCGACAATCGTAACCGCGGCCTTAAGTTCCTTCTCGAATGTAGCGACGGACTTCTCCAACCGCTGCAGATAGTCGTCGCGGATCCGGTCTGCGTTGCGGCTCAGTTCCGCGTCGATGCAAGCCAGCATCCGGCTATAGACAGCCCGGCGCACGAAGGACTTCGGCAGGACAAAGATCAGCTTGTCAAGCTGGTGTTGAAACACGGGTTCCGTGCTATAGTGCAACCGGCTCTCCACTGACAGGGATGAGGTCAAAGCCACAGGCGCGACGGGAACATCGAACAAGCCTCCAGCGGCCCTTTGCAAGCTCTCCAGCACAGCGTTCGTTCTTTCCACAAACCGGCGCGAGAGCGCTCCCAGTTCCATGTGGATGCGCTCGTCTTCCTGTGCTCTCCAGTCCTCAAAGACGGCTTCAACCTCGTTGAGCATGAATCGATCGAGCAGCGTGCCAAGCTGTTCGCGAGTCTGGTTTGGATGCTCGGTGTTGAGCTTGTTCAACCGGTTGCGCACTCGCGGGGCAGCCGAAGCAATGTGATCTTTCAGGTCTTTTTCGATACGGGCAATGAGGGTGGCGGTATCCTGCCGCAGCAGATGGCGCACATCTTTCAATTCCTGATCCGCAGTGGCCAGAGTCTCTTGCAGCGCGAGTTTTCTGCGGGTAATATCCTCGCCCGCCATGTACCGGGCGCGCTCCCCAACCATGGCTGCAAACCGCAGCGTGGTTGCAATGCGCAACAAATCGATGGCCACCGATTGAAACAGCGTCTGCTCCTTTTCCTCGGCGGCAAAGTGGTGAAGACGGGCCAGGAGCGGGCTCATGCCATTGCGCTCATGGGGCACGTACTCCAGCCGCTCTTTCATCACCTGCCGCGCGGAGAGCGGAAACACCTCCGGCGTCTTGATGCCGACATGGTTTCGCAGCTCATCCTCAAGGAACGAGCCGACTGCTTCGACTTCCTCGGGCGTGGAGAGGTCCGTTTTGTTGAGGACGAACAGGAGCTTGGGCACATCCAGCCGAATGCGCCGGAGGAAGTCGGACTCGACGGCAGTGACGGGTGGATCGACAGAGAGAACCACGATAGCGGCGTCCACCTCGGCGAGAAAATCCTCGGTCGTCGAGGTGTTATCCCGGTAAGTGGAGCCGATTCCGGGCGTGTCGATGAGGTCGATGCCCATGCCCAGAAGGGGCGAAGGGTACGCGACCTCAGCGGAGGCGACCTGCTTTCGGTTCCCCGAGTTGCCAGCTTCCGTGATGTACTCGTAGAGCAATGCGACTGGAATCTTCTCGGATTGACCCGTCCGGAAAAAGATCTCCGCCGAGGGAGTTTCTCCGTACGTTACCCTGGTAATGACGGAAGTGAGCGGCAGGACTCCCGTCGGCAGGACCCTAGCGCCCAGCAGTGCATTGATAAAGGAGCTCTTGCCCCGCTTTGTTTGTCCCATCACAGCCAGATTGAAGCGATTCTTCTTCAACTTGTCGGCAAGCGCTTCGAGTGACGCGCGCAAATCCTCGGACTGGTTACCTTCAGCAAGAGCGGAAAGCTCATCGATGGAGCGCAGGAGAGACTTGCGAACCAACTGGACTATGCCAGACTCGCCGGCAGCAGAGTATGCCATGGCGTACCTCTCGGACCTATCAAGAAATCCCTGGGGCTTTCGTGGAGATCCAACAATACCGTACCACAACCACAGGCGCGATGGCGATCAAACTCTCCTCTCTGGGCAATCGCAGGTATGAGATGTACCAAGAGAGAAACGAGGTCAGGCGGCTTTCAAAGGCGCTTGTTGAAGGAATCATCGAGTGCGCTAGAGCCTGTTATTAACTTTGGCGGAAGTTCAGCAGAATCAATAAGTTGCAGCAGTTTCCCCGTGACACCATTGGCCAGCAAGCGCTTTGAAATCAGCAGCTTGCAGAAAAGTTAATAACAGGCTCTAGACGGATTCACTTCAATTTCTGCCTTCGGGCGATTGGATGCAGATGGTTTTGGCGATCTACAGAGAGCAAGAACCGCTTCCGGCTGCCGTCAGACCTTGCTGCTCCCGTCGAAATTGACGTTCATGCGATTCCCCTCCGCCTTATGCCACCGGGGGCAATCGTCGGATTCCGCTGCCGGTACAATAAATGCGTGATGGAACTGGTGCAGATCGAGCCGGCGCGGCGGATTCCAGCGCCCAAGCCGGAGTGGCTGAAGGCGCGCGCGCCGGTGGGCGAGAACTACCACAGCCTCAAACGATTGGCGAGGTCGCTGGGGCTCAACACGGTTTGCGAGAGCGCACAGTGCCCTAACATCGGCGAGTGCTGGCATCACCGGACCGCCACCTTCATGATGCTGGGCAACCTGTGTACGCGGCGCTGCGGATTCTGCGCCGTGCCCAAGGGCAGGCCCGCGCCCATCGACTTCGACGAGCCGCGCCGCGTGGCCGAGGCGGTAGCCGCGCTGGGCCTCCGCCACGCCGTCATCACCAGCGTCAATCGCGACGACGACCTGCTGGGCGGGGCGCGCGCCTTTTCTCTGGTCATCGAGGAGATTCGCCGCCAGGCGCCCGGTTGCCGCGTCGAGGTGCTCATCCCCGACTTTCAGGGCAACCGGGAAGCGATCCGGATGGTGGTGGAGGCGCGGCCCGAGGTGCTGAACCACAACGTCGAGTCGGTGCCGCGGCTCTATCGTGTGGTGCGCTCCGGGGCGCGGTATCAGCGTTCCATCGAGTTGCTGCGCTACTCCAAAGAGTTAAGCCCCGGAGGGGGGCTTACCAAGTCCGGCGTGATGGTGGGCCTGGGCGAGGAGACCTCCGAGCTGCTCCAGGTTTTCCGCGACCTGGCCGCGGCCGGCTGCGACATTCTCACCATCGGCCAGTACCTGCGCCCCTCGCGCGATCACCTGCCCATGGCCCGGCTCTATACGCCGCGCGAGTTCGCCGAACTGAAGGCCGAGGCGCTCGGGATGGGCTTCCACCACGTGGAATCGGGGCCGCTGGTGCGGTCGAGCTACCACGCCCACGAGCAGGCGGCGCGGACGGGGCTGGCGGGAGTGGCTTAAGAGATTCCCGTTGGTGACGGCCCGGACCAATTCGTCCGGCTTTTGGAGCCTTGCCGCGGCTAAGATTCGTTAATATAGTCTTTTGGAAGCAGCGAGGAGAAAGATGGCAGTCTCGATAATGGCCGGAATTCCGGCGCTCAAGGAACTCAACGCTGGCCTGCGGCGGCGGATGGACCAGGCTGTGGCTACCTTCCAGGCTAGCCTGGCCTCCACGCGCACGGGCCGGGCCAACGTGCACATGATCGACCAGGTGAAGGTGGAGTGCTACGGCACGCACATGCCCATCAACCAGATGGCTCAGGTCTCCACGCCCGAGCCGCAGTTGATTGTGATCGCGCCCTGGGACCCCGGCACCCTCAAGGAGATCGAGAAGGCCCTGCGTGTGGCCGATCTGGGCTTCAATCCCATCTCCGACGGCAAGGTGCTGCGCGTGCCCGTTCCGCCCATGACCGAGGAGCGGCGGCGCGAGGTCTGCAAGCACCTGAACAAGGTGCTCGAAGAGCACCGCACCGCCGTCCGCAATGTCCGCCGCGACGGCAACGAGGCCCTCAAGAAGCTGGCCAAGGAGAAGAAGATCAGCGAGGACGACGAAAAGCGGGCCCTCGAAGAGGTGCAGAAGATGACCGACGAGGAGATCCGCCGCATGGAAGAACTCTCGCACAAGAAGGAAGCGGAAGTGATGCAAGTGTGAGGGGCCATGCATCGGTCGCCGGCGGCTGATGGTTGAGGTTCATTGTCTCCCAGGTTTCAACATCGATGGCCAGACAGCGAAAATGCGGCCTTTCCCGGTTGAAATCGCGGCCTTTCCGGGCTGGAAAACGGGCAAAATCCGGGGTTTGCAGTTACCGATCCATCACTGGGTAAGAATTACAAAGGCAATAATATACTTGGCTGAGTATAGTGTATACTACCAGCAAACGAAAAGGCCCCTTCGCGGGGGGCCTTTGGTCTAGCCGTGCTGAGGTGGCAGGACTCCTAAGACAGCTCAATGGTGCCCCTGCTGTCAGCGCACCAACCTCACGAGGGGGGAAAATCGAAAAAAGCTCCTCGTCCAAAGTGACGCCTACGAATCTAATTGCATCGCTTATTGATGGTGGGTTCTTTAGGAAACCGAAGGATCTTGCGTCGGTCAAGGTATCGCTGGAAGAGTCGGGCCACTATTACCCCGTTACGACGCTTTCTCCGATTATGCTGCGCTTTGTGAGAAGCAAACAATTGCGGCGGGTCAAGGAAAACAGGAAATGGCAGTACGCGGGCGGCTAGGAGATAGACTGATGCAACCAATTGCTGACATCATCGGACGGTTGGAGAAGCTTGAGAAGGCAGTTTTTGGAGCCGGTACAAAGGCTCCAAAGACCGCAGGAGATTTCAAGGGTATCGCGGGAGGTATCAGATTCTTGCAAACGAAGTCGCTGTTTACAAAGAAGCGCACGGCCGCTGAAGTGAGGACCGAACTTGAGCAGCATGGTTATCACTACCCAATAGCCGCCGTTCAAACCGCGCTAAACCGTGCGTCAGTCAAAAACGGACCGCTGACTGCTTTTCGGGAGAATGGTGTGAAGGTGTATGTGACAAGAAAGTGAGGCCCATGAGAATCCACGTTCAATTATTTGACGACAACGATTTGCTCGTTGCTGAGGGAGATGCCAATTTGGGCCTTGCCTCTGCCACGAAGGGAACCCAGAAGCCCTTTGCCCAAGGCGCCCCAAAACGAGCCCGAGGGGCGGATATTGACTTTTCGCTGCCCGAGCGCGCCTTTTTCAAGAAATACTCCTCGTCTCTCAGCGGGCCAAAGCAGTTCGTCTTGATGCTTGCATATCTTTCCCAGGGGAAGGTTGGGCATGAGGTGGCTCTCTCTGAAATCAAGAATCGTTGGAGTAAGATGACTTCGATCCTTCAAAACGACTTTAACCCCTCGTTTACAAACGCGGCCAAGGAAGGTGGCTGGGTCGACGTAAAGAAGAGAGGGATTTATGTTCTGCACTCCAAGTGGAGTGAGATTCTTGGTTGATTGAGATGGAAGGCTTATTGGTACCACCGTTCGATAAGAGACATATCGCGGCGGCGCTCGACCACTATTCCCAGATGGTTGCTCGCTTTGAACGATGCGAATGGGAACCAGCTATCGGCAGGAGCGGGAAATTCGTGGAGGCCGTGCTGAAAGCACTTTGTGTTTATACTGGGAGCACGCCTGCCTCTGGAAGAGCATTCAAAGCCGGACAGGTCATCACTGACCTGCAGAGGAGCCCTACTGGATCGGCTCACGATAGCATTAGACTGGTGATCCCCCGAGCCTGCCAGTTTATCTATGACATTGCCAGCAATCGGGGTGCGAGACATGACCCTGACGAAGTGAATCCCAATCAGGTGGATGCTAATGCCGCTGTAATGAATTGCTCGTGGATTCTAGCGGAACTAATCCGCCTTGTTCAGAAGGGATCGCTGAAAATGGACGAAATTCAGGGCATAGTTGAATCCCTGACGCAGAGAAAATATCCATCCATTGAGAACGTAGACGGAAGAATGTATTTTCATTATCAGGGTCTAAGCGCGCCGGACGTTGGCGCACTGGCCTTAGCTCAGGTGTTCCCCAAGAGAATTCCCGCATCAGAGGTTTTGCAGACCATCGTTAGGCATCATTTTACGTCTCGGAACGCCTCTACGGCTCTAGGACGGATTAAGCATTTGTATGATGACGACGGCACTGGAGGGTTGAAGGCTCTTGGCACATGCCTACGTAAAGCAGAGGCAATAAAACGATCAAAGAGGCCTTCCTGATGTACCGAATCCCCATCCGCGATAGAGTCTAGGCCCTCTGGGCTTCCCCAAACGAAGTTGCTTTCCCCCATCTGATTGCCGCGCACCCAGACCAACCTATCTTCGCCGCACGCTGTTTCGGCCCCTCGAAATCGGTGATTCTGCGTTCCGTCGGAATCGCGCCGCTGCGCGTGTCAGCGCGCACACAGCGTCTAAGCGGTGACACGCACTTCCCTTCCCCATCCATCCATAACCTATTTGTTTTCAATCGCCGTCAACTGGCGAGGCAGTTGCACTTTGTCTGGGCGCAGGCAATCTGAAAACGAAACCGGGGGATGCGATGACGGCTCAGAGACTCAGCAGGATGGCGGCGGTGGCGGGGACGGCGATGCTTCTGGCGGCGCAGGCGATGGCGCTGGGCGCGGCGAACGAGAAGGTGGAGAAGCAGAGTTCCGAGCAGAAGGCCGTTGCAGCCGAAGCGCACAACCGGGGCCCCCAGCAACAGGTCCTCGTTGCTGGGGTGGTAAAGCGGGTGATCGTGGTGAGCCTGGAAGACCGCAAGCTGGCCCTGGTGGAGGACGGGCAGGTGAAGAAGGTTTACAGCGTGGCGGTGGGCAAGCCCTCGACGCCCAGCCCGGTGGGCACCTTCACCATAGCGCGGCGCGTGGCCAACCCCACCTACCACCACAATGGCAAGACCGTTCTGCCGGGACCGGGCAATCCGGTGGGCACGCGCTGGATGGGGCTCAGCAAGCAGGGCTACGGAATACACGGGACCAACGAGCCGAAGTCGATCGGCAAAGCCGCCTCGCATGGATGCATCCGCATGGCCCAGGCCGACCTGGAGGAGTTTTACGAGTTGGTGGCCGTGGGCGACACGGTGGAGCTGGTGGGCGAGCGCAACGAGGAGACGGCGCAAGTGTTTGGCGATGGGCAGAATCCAGCCGCGGCGGCACAGACGGTCGAGACAGCGCAGGCCGCGGGAGCGGCGGGCCAGATTCAGGCGCAAGCGCAGGCTACGGCGAAGGCGCAGGCCCCCGAGGCCACAAAGACCCAGAAGGCGAATCCGGCAGACGGCGCGATTGCGACCCTGGTTGCCGCGCTGTAAGGAGGTCCTGAGATGAATCTGCTGACGGAAGCAATGAATGGCTTGGGAGCGGCGGTGCTGCCGGTGGTTGCGGCACTGCTGCTGGAGGAGTTGACGTACGGAGGACTGGTCCGGCTGCTGGTGGCTCCCTGGCCGGGAACCGGAAGACGGGGGGCCCCCGGCGATGGGTCTTCGTCGCTGGGGTGCAAACGCGGGGAGCGCGGCGACGCCCAGAGGGCAGCGACTCTGTCGCTGAGGCGCAAGCTCAGGCGGCGAATCGAGGCAAACAAATTCAACAAACTGGACACGCTGAACAAGCTGAACGAGCAAAAAGGAGAAGGAAAATGATCGCATTGAAGCTGCTACTGACGGTTGCGGGAGTGCTGCTGCTGGCTCTCGCGTTGGGAATTCCACTTTACAAACTCGCGATCCGCATCTTGAGCGCGCGCCGCAGGGCCGCAAACGAGACGGAGCCCGGCCAAGGCGAATTGGCCAAAACCAAGATGACGGAACCGGAAGAGATTCCGTGGCGCGGTTCGTTTGCGCTGGCGCTGGTGGCCTGCCTGCCGCTGCTGGCGGCCTCGAGCATCGTGGTGGTGCCCAGCGGAATGGGCGGCGTGCGCGTCAGCCAGATCGGCGGCACGCTGCCGGGGACGCTCTATCCGGGCCTGCATTTTGTAACGCCGTTCATCGAAAGCGTGGAGACCTTCGACCTGCGCGATCACCTGTTCACGGCAGGCGTTGCGGAAGCGGGCGAGAAGGCCGCGGCCCCGAGGAGCGGGCTTACGGTGCAGTCGCTTGAAGGCCTGAACATCGGGCTGGCGGTGACGGTGCGCTACCGGCTCGATCCCAACCGGCTGGATAGCGTGCAGGCGCACATGCCGCAGCCGGTGGACAGGGAGCTGGTGCCGCCGGTGGTGGCCAGCGCGTGGAGGGAACTCGCGCCGCAGTACACCGTGCGCGAGATCTTCAGCACCAAGCGCGAAGAGGTGCGGGCCAAGGCGGCGGCCATCATCACCCGCAAGCTGAACGCCGACGGCATTGTGGTGGAAGAGGTGATGCTATCCGACATTCAACTGCCGGATGAGTACGCCAAGGGACTGGAAGGACTGCTGCTGAAGGAGCAGGAGGACGAGCAGATGGGCGTGACGACCGACATTCAGCAGAAGCAGGTGAAGATTGCCGAGCTGCAGGCCGAAGCCGAGGCGGCGCAGAAGGTAAAGCAGGCCGAGGGCGACGCGCAATCGCGCGTGGTGGAGGCCAAGGGCGAGGCCGACGCCATGCAGTACACGCTGCCGCTGAAGGAGAAGCAGATCGAGCAGAGCAAGCTGGAGGCCCAGGCGCGCAAGGAAGCGACTATCCAGAACGCGGAGGCGGACGCACAGGCCAAGGTCATCGACAGCAAGGCCGAGCTGGAGCGGCGCAACCTGCTGGCCGATGCGGAAGCCAACCGCGTGCGGCTGATGGCGAAGGCCAACGCCGAGCGCATGACCAGCGAGGCGGAGCTGCTGAACAAGTCGCCGCTGCTGATCAACAAGATTGTGGCCGAGCGGCTCTCGGACAAGATCCAGGTGCTGATGGTGCCCTCGGACGGCAAGTTCTTCTTTGCCAACGACGTCTTCAAGAGCATGGCGAATAGCCCGGTCGTCAAGCAGGAGCTGGACAACGAGGCCGAGCCGGCTCCGGCGCCGGGGCACTGAGGGAAGGCTTCGGCGCGGCGGGTGTTTAAGATGCCCGCCTCGCCGGAGCGCTCATCGTGCGCCACAATCTACCGACAAAGTCTAGCGCCGCCAAGCGATATAATCCGCGCAAGCGAAACAATCGAGGAAAGCTGAATCCAATGAAGCTGGCTTGGCTAATTGACACCCCATCGACGCAGACCTGTCGATGGGGACCCCGTCTCGCCGTAGTTGTGGTAGTCGCGGTAGCCGTGGGCGGCCTGATCGGCCTCGCGGCAAGCGCCGCGCCCGCGCCCAGCCCATGGGAGCAGCCCGCGGCGAGCCTGGCCGAGCAGGTTGCCGGAATTCTCGGTCCGGGCCAGGCGCATCTCACCCTTCGCAATCTCTCCACGGTTCCCAATGGCGAGATTCCTGCGATCCGGCGGCTGCTGGAGCAGGATTTGAAGGCTCATGGGGTTTTGGCTTCGGGCGCCGAGAGCGCCAATGCCATCCGCGTGACTCTCAGCGAGAATCTGCGCGAGCGGCTGTGGGTGGCCGAGGTGATCGAGGGCAACGAAACGCGCGTGGCGATGGTGCGCGTGGGGCCGGGCGCTCAACAGCAGGCGCAGGCTGCAGGCGGACTCATGCTGCGGAAACAGACCGTGCTCACCATCAACGAAGAAGTGCTTGCAGCGCTCGAAACCGCGGATGGCCTGGTTGTCGTCGAGCCGGAGGAGATCGTGATCTACAGCCACACCGCCGAGGGCTGGCGGGAGCGGAAGCGGGTTGCTATCAGCCAGGCGAGGCCTTTGGTGCGCGATCCTCGCGGAGTCATTCTTCCATCAACCGGCGGCGAGGGCTTCGAGGCCTACGTCGCGGGAATGGTGTGCAGCGGCAGCTATACGCCCGCTCAGCCGGCGGGAGATTGGTCGGTGCGCTGCCGGGAAAGCGACGATCCATGGCCGATCGCGCTGGGGCCCAATCCACAATCGCCTCTCATTACCAGTCCGGCGGACGGCTCTGTATCACTGAGGGCCTTCTACAACACCGCCCGCGACTACTTTACCGGCGTCGTCACTCCCAGCCTGAATGTGGACCTGCCTCCGTTCTACTCCGCAGCCATGATCTTTCGCCCCGCTTCCGGGCCGGCCCTGCTCATCGGCGGCATCGACGGCAAGGCGCAGTTGACTGAAAGCGGCGCGCTGAAGCCGGTAAGCGGCACGCGGGACTGGGGTAGCGATTTTGCCGTGCTCAACTCCGGCTGCGGAGCGGGCGCGCAGATCATCGCCTCCGGCTCGGGCGAAGCGGCCAGCGACAGCCTTCGCGCCTTCGAGTTGCCCGCGCAGGAAGCCGTTCCCGTGAGTGCGCCGCTGGCCATGGACGGAACGGTGACGGCGCTCGCTACCGCGCCCGACGGCAAGAGCGTCTTCGCGGTGGTGCGCGGCGCGGCAGACCAATACGAGGTGGACCGTGTTACGGGAAGTTGCAATGAATAGATACCCCACCCTAGCCACAAAAAGTCGCCGCGGCGACACGTGGCGAGGGTGGGGCACCCTCTGCGTGATGCTGGCCGTGCTGGCGCTGCCCGCCACGGCGCGAACTCGGCCCCACTACGGCGGCACGCTGCGGGTTGAAGTCGAGGGCGACGCCTGGACGCAGGGGGCGCAGCAGCGTGGCGGCCTGGCGCGGCGTCTGGTGCTCGACGGCCTCACTCGCATGGACGCGGATGGAGCGGCGCGGCCGGCTCTGGCTGTGCGCTGGGAGTCGGAGAACAACGACCACCGCTGGCAGTTCTGGCTGCGCCCCGGCGTTCATTTTCAAGAGGGCTCGGCGCTGACATCGGCTGCGGTGGTGGAATCCTTGACCGGCGCGTGCGGCGCAGGCTGCCCCTGGACGGAGGTCCATGCCGTAGGTTCGACGGTCGTCTTCACCAGCGATTCTCCCCTGCCCAACCTTCCAGCGCTGCTGGCCGGCGACGACCTGCTGATCGCGCGCGCTGGCTCCATCCCCTCGGGTGCGGCCTCGATCACGGGGCCTTTCATTGGCACGGGGGCCTTCCAGCCAGTCGGTCTTTCAAACGGCGTCCTCAGCTTAGTGGTGAACGACTCCTGCTGGCAGGGCCGGCCCTTCGTCGATAAGATCGAGATCACCGGCCACAAGTCGATCCGCGATCAGTGGCTTGACCTGGGCGTGGGCCGCGCCGATCTGGTCGAGGTTCCAGCCGAGCAGTTGCGCCAGGCCCGCGAGCAGCGCCTCACGGTGGCTGTCTCGCCGCCGGTCAAGCTGCTGGCGCTGGCGGTTGCCGACGGCGGCTTTCTCTCCAATCCCAACCTGCGCGCGTCCATCGCCCTGGCCGTCGATCGCGGCGCGCTCTCGAACGTCATCTTTCAAAAGCAGGGCGAGATCGCGGCCAGCCTGCTGCCCTCGGCGCTTACCGGCTACTCGTTTCTGTTTTCCGCCGAGCGCGACCTCAACAAGGCTCGCGAGCTGCGCGGCGGATTGACGACTCCGCCGCTCACCCTCAGTACCGACAGTGGCGCGGCGATGCAACTGGCGGCGCAGCGCATCGCCCTCAACCTGCGCGAGGCGGGATTCAACGTCCAGGTGGCCGACCCCGGCAGGCCGCAGCACACCGATCTTGTGCTGCTCCGGCTGACCCTTGGATCGAACCAGCCGCGCGCCGGGCTGGAGTTGCTGCTGCGCGGCGTGGGCGTTGCAACCCCGGTCCAGGAGAGCGACCCTGCCGGCCTTTACCGTGTGGAGCGCGAGTTTCTCGAGACCCACACGCTGATTCCGCTGCTCTATCTTCCCCGCGCCTATGCCGCCAGTGGCCGGGTGCGCGACCTGCGCCTGAGCCCGGACGGCGCGCCGCTGCTGGCCGGGGTTTCGCTTGAGGATGCGCCATGAGCCTGCGCCAGAAGCTACTGCTGCTCTTCTCGCTCACCGTCGCGGCTGCCGTGGCGGCGGTGGCATGGACCGTTCTGGTGCGCATTCGCATGGTCTTCGAGCAGCGCGACCAGCAGGAGACCGCGCTCTTCGTCAGCCAGTTCCAGCGCGAGTTCCAGCACCGCTCGGCCGAGGTGGCCGCGGCGGTTGATCACGTTGCCGCCAGCGAGCGGGTCCGCGCCATGGCTTTCGAACTGGTTCAATCGGGCGACGCGTCGCCGTACTTGAACGAGGCGCAGACCCTCGCGCAGGATGCCCAACTCGATTTCCTCGAGATTGTGGGGCCTGACGGAAAGATCGTCAGCTCCGCCCAGTGGCCGGCGCGCTTTGGTTATCCGGAGCCCGCCGCAACCGCGGCCCCGGCGACCTTTCTCAAGCGCGAAGACCTGCCCGATGGCACAACGGTGCTGGGGCTCTTTGCTGTTCGCGCGGTTCGCCGGAGTGAAGCTGCCGGCGAGCCGCCCGTCCGCCTGGTAGGCGGCAAACACCTCGACCAGAGCTTTCTCGCCGATCTCCCTGTCGCGCCGGGAATGCAGATCTGCCTCTACAGCGATGCCGGCCTGAATCAAAATCCAGAAGTGTCGGTGACCGAAGCAGCTCCTTCGGCGACCACATCGAGCCCCGCCCCATTCGATCCCAAGCGCCTGGTGAGCGCCAACGGCGAAGTAGCTGGCGCGGCGCGCTATCAATCCCTCATCGACTCCGCCCGCCAGAGCGGGCAGCCCGCCAGTGGGATCCTCTACCTGACCGGTCGCCGCGAAGACAGCGTGAGTGCAACTGCGATTCCGCTCAAGGACGGATCAGGCAACGTGATGGCGGTGCTGATCGTAACCATCTCCCGGGCCGGCATGGTGGAGGCGCAGCAGCATATTCGCGCCATCGCATACGGCGTGGCGGCGGCGGGGATTCTCTTTGCCATCCTGTGCAGCCTGTGGATTGCGGCGCGGGTCTCGCGGCCCATCGAGCAGCTGGCGGCCGCGGCCGAAGAGGTGGCCGGCGGCAAATGGGAGGCGCGCGTGCCCGAAGGCGGCCGCGACGAGGTGGGCGTACTGGCGCGCAGTTTCAATCACATGACGGCACAATTGGTAAGCCAGCGCGAACGCCTGGTGCAAACCGAGCGCGTCGCCGCCTGGCGCGAACTGGCCCGCCGCCTGGCGCACGAACTCAAGAATCCGCTGTTTCCCTTGCAACTGACCGTCGAAAACCTGGCGCGGGCGCGCCAATTGCCGGAGGCCGAGTTCGACGAGGTCTTCCGCGAGAGCACCGCGACCCTGGGCATGGAGATCGCCAACCTCAAGACCATCATTGGCCGTTTCAGCGACTTCAGCAAGATGCCCAAGCCGGAACTGGAGCGCATCGACGCCGGGGACGCGATTGAGCGCGTGCGCTCCCTGTACGAAGCGGCGGGCAGCGCAGCCGGGCAGGGCGTCGAGCCCAGTCAGGACGCCGCCATGATTCGCTTCGAGGTTCAACTTTCCGCCCAACCCATGCCGCTCGACGCCGATCCCGAACTGCTCCATCGGGCGCTGAGCAACCTGGTTCTCAACGCGATGGACGCCATGCCGGACGGCGGCACGCTGACCCTGTCCGCCCGGCCGCGCGGCGATCAAGTGGAGATTCGCGTGGCCGACACCGGCCAGGGAATGACGCCGGAGGAGTGCGAGCGGCTCTTCACCCCCTACTACACGACCAAGGAGCACGGCACCGGGCTGGGTCTGGCGATCATTCAATCGGTGGTCGCCGACCACGGCGGCGCCATCGCGGTCGAGAGCAGAACCGGCGGCGGCACCGCCTTTGTGATTACATTACCCAAGGCGAGCGAGGCGAATTCATGACCGCCAAGGCAAAGATCCTCATCGTCGACGACGAGGCCAATACGCTGGCTTCGCTCTCCCGCGCCTTCCGCCTGGCGGGCCACGAGGCCGTGGTTTGCGACAACGCGCCGCGTGCGCTGGAACTGGCCCGCACCCAGCCCTTCGACCTGATCCTCAGCGACGTGGTGATGCCCCGCCGCGACGGACTGGCGCTGCTCGAGGATCTGAAGACGGCCGGCGTCGCCGCTCCGGTGGTGATGATGAGCGGCCAGGCGCACATCGAGATGGCTGTGAGGGCAACCCGGCTGGGCGCGCTGGACTTCCTCGAGAAGCCGCTCTCTACCGAGAAGCTGCTGGTCACGGTCGAGAACGCCCTCAAGCTCACTCGCCTGGAAACCGAGAATCAGGACCTGCGCGCCCGCGTGGGCAAACACACGCTGGTCTTTACCGGCGAGACCATGCGCCGCGTGATGGCGCAGATTGAGCGCGTGGCCGCAAGCGAGGCGCGCATCTGTATCTACGGCGAAACCGGCACCGGCAAGGAGCTGGTGGCGCGCACCTTGCACGAGAAGAGCAACCGGGCCGCGGGGCCGTTTGTCACGCTCAACTGCGCGGCCGTTCCCGCCGAACTGATCGAGAGCGAACTATTCGGGCACGAGAAAGGTTCCTTTACCGGCGCGGCTCAACGGCATACGGGCAAGTTCGAGCAGGCGCATCGCGGCACGCTCTTCCTGGACGAAATCGGCGACATGCCGCCGGCCATGCAGGCCAAGCTGCTGCGCGTGCTGGAAGAGGGCGAGGTGGAGCGCATCGGCGCGGAGAAGCCCACCACCGTGGATGTGCGTGTAGTGGTGGCGACGCATCGCAATCTCGATCAACTGGTTGAATCGGGCGGCTTCCGGCGCGATCTCTACCATCGAATCGTCGTCTTCCCGGTCGCACTGCCTCCGCTCCGCCAGCGCACCGAAGACCTGCCCGCGCTGGTGGAGCACTTTGCCCGCCAGGTGAGCGCGCAGAACGGCTGGAAGCCCGTCCCCTTTGCCGGCGACGCCATCGACGCGCTCAAGCGGTACGCCTGGCCGGGCAACATACGCGAGCTGCGCAACGTGGTGGAGCGGCTGCTGCTGCTGGCCGGCGCACAGGTGGACGCCGAGGCCGTCGAACTCGCGCTGCCCGCCGCGCACGCCAACCCTGCTCTCGCCTATCGAATCCCGGCTGCGCCCGGTGCCCCGAGCGTCGATTTCGGCGGCGCGCTGGCCGAGCGGGTCTTGAACTTCGAACGGGCAGAGGTGCTGAAGGAACTGGAACGCCACAACCGGCACATTACGCAAACCGCCATAGCGCTGGGCTTGGAGCGCAGCCACCTCTACAAGAAGTGCCAGCAGTTGGGAATTGACCTCAAGAATCTTGAGTAATGGCCGATCTCATGAGGAGCAATCGAGATGTGGACCGCACAGCGCCGGGCA
>Ga0326728_10004747_pt1 | contig 39591 bp, 35 predicted proteins | sample MB3enrmetagenome_FD_207602 | JGI IMG/M metagenome (GOLD analysis project Ga0326728, IMG submission 207602) | Lab enriched peat soil microbial communities from McLean, Ithaca, NY, United States - MB31MN | ecosystem: Environmental > Terrestrial > Soil > Wetlands > Peat | place: USA: New York... | reverse complement strand
CGCTGTCCTCGGGATTCGCCCAGATTGCGAGTCCGCTCGCCGTATGACCTAGGAGTTCGTCCTCGCGATACCCGCTCATCTCGCGAAAATGCCTCTTCCGACGAACAGCCGTACATCGCGCACATTCTCTGGTTCACCTGCAGGATGGCGCCCGTGTCCGGGTCGACGACGACCACGGCGTCATTGAGGATTCCTCGAAGGACTGCCTCCAAGCGCTCGGAATGCCTGCGCAGTCCCTCGTGAATCGGCGCGACCACGAAGAGATACCAAAGGGCAAGTACCGCCTGGATAACCAAGACACCGGTCCACGATACCCAGGACTGGGCGTACGAGCGCGCGTCGATCTGGTCGTGCAGGACTCCGCTCACGTGGAGGACCGCTACGAGCGCCAGAACCGTGGTGCCAACCACCAAAGGCACGAGCGCGGCGCGGTGTCCGAACACAGTGCTCCCGAGCACGGGGACAAAGGGCAAGACAAGGATGCCTGGGCTGACGACTCCATAGCTGGCGATCCCAACCAGAGCGAACGCCATGACCGAGGTCTGAAGGCAAGCGGTAGCGACCCGCACGTCTAGACGTCTTCTCGCTAGGATCAGCCCAAGGGTAAAGCACACGATCGCCGCTTGGATGGCGTTGACAAGGCTGAACCCAAACTCGAGCGAGCGCAGCAAGGTCCACGGGTAGGCAACGGCCAGGAAGACCATTCCGCCTATCGTCATCCGCCAAAGGAGCTGCTCCCTCGAGGGGTCACTCCGGTAATGAGGCTCTGCCATTCTCGATCTCTCGCTCATCGTGCCCACCTACGGTAATGCGCCGGAACCGTCGGTTTCCGGCGCTCGGGCCTCATGCAGCAGGGCCGCGAACGCCCGGAAGTCCCTCGGGCCGACCCGGCGCTACGCGGACGGCGCTTGGATGACGCAGATCGCTCGCAACCTGCCCAACCCGACGATGGGCTTTCTCCGCAACGCGACCCATCTCATCCATGATCGGGACCCGCTGTGCACGAAGGCGTGGACGGCGCTCTTCATCACACCCATTGTCGTTCCGGCTCCGGCGGGTTGGGAAGAGCATCAGGGCCAACCTGGACGGCTGTTACAGCCCGGTTGTACAATGTTCGCTGATCGCCCTTCGAACAAGCGTGGATCATGCTCTTCTTGGCGATTCATCGCAAGCCGTTTGGGCCATAGCTCTTCTCAGGGCTTGCCGATTGCTCGAGCCTCGTGCACACGATTGCGCCGATGCGCACCACACCCTTGAGATTCGCTGGGATTCTGATTGCGAGCGTTCTTACTTTCCTGCATTCGTCTGCTTCTGCGGGGTCCCAGACGAACTGGCAGAAGATCGACGAACAGGACGGCATCGTCGCCTACTCGCGGGACGTTCCAGGCAGCGCAATCCTAGCGTTTCGTGGGGATGGCGACATTGCGGCACCGATCGCGAAGGTGGCGTCGATCCTCATCGACATTGAGCGCGGCCCGGAGTGGATGGACAGTCTGATCGATGCGCATCCCGTCCGTCGCATCAGCGACGTCGAGTATGTCGAATACGACCATTTCGGCACGCCGTTCCCGCTAGCCCATCGCGATTTTGTCTTTGCCGCAAAGCTGGAGCTCTTGCCCCAGTCCAAGCAGATCGTCCTGCGGTTTCACTCGGTCGACGACCCGCAGGCGCCGAAGACAGGATACGTCCGCGGAGAGCTCATCCAGAGCTCGTTCATGCTGACATCGCTCGATCACGGAACGCGCACGCATATGGTGGCCGATATCCAGACCGACCCCAAGGGGTGGATACCGGCGTTCATTGCAAACATGGTTCAGCGCAGCTGGCCGGTCAGCACGATTGCGAGCCTACGCAAACAGGCCAAGAAAGCGAACGTCGTCGAGAACGCACGACTGAAGCAGGCACTCGTCGACGCAGGGTATTACCAATAGCCGTCCCGGCTCATCCGTCAAGACCGAGCCACAAGAACAACATTCTCGATCGAATAGGGAATGTAGGTGGAAGCTGTCCCACACTCACGCGGTGAACCGATCGTGCGCGATCGAGCTCACGCCAGGTCGAAGCGATCGAGATTCATGACCTTGACCCACGCGCCCACGAAATCGTGCACGAAGGCCTGCTTCGAGTCGTCGCACGCATATACCTCGGCGAGGGCCCGGAGCTGAGAGTTCGACCCGAATACGAGATCGACGGTGGTTGCGGTCCACTTCAGCGCACCCGTCCGGCGGTCGCGTCCCTCGAACACGCCTTCGGACGTGGGCGACCACTTCGTGTTCATGTCGAGCAGGTTCACGAAGAAGTCATTGGTCAATGTCTCGGGACGTTTGGTGAAGACACCATGTTGGGATCGCCCGACGTTGGCGTTCAGCACGCGCATGCCACCCACGAGAGCCGTCATCTCGGGGGCCGACAGCTTCAACATGAACGCCTTCTCCAAAAGCGAGTGCGCGGCCCGGTTCGGGCGACCCTTCTGGAGATAGTTGCGGAAGCCGTCGGCCGTCGGCTCGAGCACGGCGAAGGAGAGGGCGTCGGTTTGCTCCTGCGTGGCGTCCGTGCGCCCCGGCGCGAAGGGGACCTGCACGTCAACCCCGCCCTGCTTTGCAGCCTTCTCGACGGCTGCGCAGCCGCCGAGCACGATCAGGTCGGCAAGCGAGACCATCTTCCCACCCTTCTGCGAGCCATTGAATCCATTCTGTATTCCCTTGAGGATCGCCAGCACCTCCGACACGCCGGTCGCCACGTTGACGTCCCACCCCGCCTGCGGCGCGAGGCACATGCGCGCTCCGTTCGCGCCACCGCGCTTGTCGGTGTTGCGGTAGGTCGAGGCCGACGCCCACGCCGTCGAGACCAGCTGCGAGATGGACAGGCCGGAGCCGAGGATCTTGACCTTGAGCGCCGCGATGTCCCCGTCGTCCACGAGAGGGTGAGTGACCGCGGGGACTGGGTCCTGCCAAATGAGCGTCTCCTTCGGCACCCACGGGCCGAGATACCGGGCGACGGGCCCCATGTCGCGGTGCAAAAGCTTGTACCAGGCCCTGGCGAAGGCGTCGGCGAACTGGTCCGGATGCTCGTGGAAACGCTTCGAGATCTCCCTGTAAACCGGGTCCACGATCATCGCGAGATCCGTCGTCGCCATCATCGGGGCATGCTTCCTCGACGGGTCGTGCGCGTCGGGCACGGTGCCCAGTGCCTCGGGGTTCTTCGGAGTCCACTGGGTCGCGCCCGCAGGGCTCTTCGTCTTCACCCACTCATATTTGAAGAGATTCTCGAAGTAGTTATTGTCCCACTTGATGGGGTTTGTGGTCCACGCGCCCTCGAGCCCGCTGCTGATCGTGTCAACGCCCTTGCCGCTGCCGAAACTGTTCTTCCAGCCGAAGCCCTGCTCCTCGATCGCGGCACCCTCGGGCTCGCGACCTACGTGCTTGTCGGGGGATGCCGCGCCGTGGGTCTTGCCGAATGTGTGGCCACCGGCGATGAGCGCGACCGTCTCCTCGTCGTTCATGGCCATTCGGGCGAACGTCTCACGGATGTCCCTCGCGGAAGCCATCGGGTCCGGGGTGCCGTTCGGGCCCTCCGGGTTGACGTAGATCAGGCCCATCTGCACGGCCCCGAGCGGGTTGGCGAGTTCGCGATCGCCGCTGTAGCGCTCGTCGCCGAGCCACTTGGTCTCCGGGCCCCAGCTCACGTCCTCCTCGGGCGCCCAGATGTCTTCCCGCCCGCCACCGAAGCCGAAGGTCTTGAAGCCCATCGTTTCGAGGGCTCGGTTCCCGGTGAAGATCAGCAGGTCCGCCCACGAGATCTTGCGGCCGTATTTCTGTTTGATGGGCCAGAGCAGTCTGCGGGCCTTGTCGAGGTTTACATTGTCAGGCCAGCTGTTGAGGGGCGCAAAGCGCTGCGCCCCGGACCCGCCGCCGCCACGGCCGTCGGCGATACGGTACGTGCCCGCCGCGTGCCAGGTCATCCGGACGAAGAGCGGGCCGTAGTGGCCGTAATCGGCCGGCCACCAGTCCTGCGACTGAGTCATCAGCGCGTCGACGTCCTTCGCGAGAGCTTCGAAGTCCAGGCTCTTGAACGCCTCTGCATAGTCGAAGTCCTCGCCCATGGGATTGGCGTTGGGGTTCTTCTGGTGGAGGATCTTCAGGTTGAGCTGATCCGGCCACCAATCTTGGTTCGAGCCGGATCCGATCGAAGTCTTTGCACCCGACACGGGGCACTTGCCTGCGCTGCCTTCTGACATGACGTTCCTCCCGATCCGTGATTGCAACACCCGGTCGCGCTGGGTTCGAGGTACTGCGCTTGCGCGCCGCTGACCTCTATCACGCGGGCGCCGGTTGGAACACGATGGCGTTGCGTGCGGCGGCGCCCTCCTCCTTTTGGCAGACGATCTCTCGACGTCGAGACGGGGAACGCGACCGCGCCTCCGTCACGGGGGGCGCGCCGTGGATACCGGTCCTCACCAGGGCTGCGTCGCCGACACGAAGACGACTGTCATGCCGCCGAGAAGAACCGGCGCCGCGCTCGTCACGAGTTCGTGGCGGACCTCGACCGCGTAGACGTGCCCCTGTTCACTGCTCGGCGTCACCTGAATGGCGGCTTGCTGAATCTGGCGAGGGACCAATTCTACTTCCTTGATTGCGGACTGCCCTCCGGGCACCTTGATCCACTGCCGGCTGACCAGGTCGTCGACCACCTCGGCTGCCACAACGCCGGTATGTCCGAGGCGCGGCGCGATCTGCCCGGCTCGCACGAGATGAGGAACGACCACTGTCTCGCGACCGACAGCCAGATGGACCTCGGCCGGCACCGCGAACTTGGCCATGCGTCCGACCGCCGCTCGAACGGCCGGCATCGCGACCAATGCCAAGATGCGCACGCGGTCTTCTTCGATCTTCGGATCGTAGGCGCGCGCCACGAGACGCGTCTTGCCCGCAATCGATCCACCGTTGGCGGCGCCGAACACGAACGGCCAGGGTTTTATTCCGCCCATGGGCGGATCGATCACGTGGACGTTGTGGATGGCCACGAGCGGGCTGCCCGTAGCCGCCGTCTGCCCGGGAAGGGTCGGCGCTGGAGCGATGCAATCTGTGCTGTTGCTCTGCGCAATGGCGGCGAGGCATACGTGTCCGGAGTCGCTCGGATCGCCACCGACCACGGTGGCATCGGGAGTCCAGGTGAAGGCGAACAGGGCGGAACCGTCCGCTGCGGGAAGCGTCGTCGCCTGGGGAACCGGCATCGCGGAGAGTCCCACCGCAGCAAGCTGGTGGGTCGCCAGGATCAGAAAGGAAGTGGTCGGATCCGACCAATAGAGATTGACCGTTGCGCTCGAGCACGTCCCGGTGGGAGTCGAGTCATGGTTCTGGAGCTGGACATCGATCGTGTACGTGCTCCCTCGAACGAACGTGTAGGTGCTGCTTTGAATCGACGGATTCGCCCAGAACGGGGTCGACGGGGCCGTCGCCCGCGTGGCGCCGAGATACAAGTCGCACATGACTTCGCTTGCCCTTTCTGTGAATGGAACACGAGGTTTCGCGCCTTCGATTACGGTGCTGTCACGATGTACATATCGCCAAGATTAATCGGTGCGGACCCGGACGATGTGAAAGTCGCCGGCATGGCCCCGTAGGCGACGTCCATATCGTAGTACCACGTCGTCGTGGGCGCCTCCGCGGACACGTTGAGCGTCGCATTGGTCAACAGCATCACCCAATACCGTGTGCCAGCGGTCACGGCCGTCGCCGCGACTCGGCTCTCGACGAGACCGTTCGACGCACTCGTCAATTCGCTCGTCTGGACGAGCAGAGTGCTCGGGAAACCGCCGCCGTCGGAATACAGACCCATGCGGAACTTGACATTCCCGTTGATCGTTCGAATGCCTATGGCCACCACGCTCGACGTGCTGCCAGACGTAAGCGAATTGCCGAGCAGCGTCGTGGCGCCGAGCGCTGCGCTGTCAGGTCCCGCCGAGAGATTGCCAGCGCCATAAAACGAAGCCGCGCACGCCGCGCTCTGGCAGAGACCGTAGGGGCACACGAGGCCGCATCCGTTGCAGTTGCTGGGGTCGTTCTGCTCGTCAACGCACGCAGTCCCGCAAAGGCTGAAGCCGGTCGAACATTGGACTCCGCACGAGACCCCGTTGCACGTCGCGCTCCCGGACCCGCTGCTCGGACCGGGGCAAGGCGAAGCGCAACTCGCCCCGCACGTCGCCGTCGCCGAGTTGCTTTCGCACGTACCGCCGCAATCGTGGGTTCCGGCGGGACAGGCACACATCCCCGACTGACAGATCATTGTGCCATTGGAAAGCAGCGAGCAGTCGTTATCGCACGACCCGCAGTGGTGAATGCTGGTCTGCGTGTCTCCACAACCGGCGTCCGCGTCGACCGTCGCATCCACGCCGCCGTCTGTCTCTCCGGCCACGTCGATGCCGCCATCGGCTATCGCATCGCCACCGACGTCGGCACCCGCATCGCCACCCGCGTCTCCCGCGGCCATTGCATCGCGACCGGCGTCGGCACCGGTATCGCCCCCGGCCATTGCATCGCGACTTACAACGGCAACCGCGTCGCCGCCGGCATCGACGGTCGCGTCGCCACCGAGTTCGGCGTTGACGTCATCAGCGACCGCGTCGATGGCTTCGGAGTCCACACCGAGACTCTCTTGCTCGGAGTCGGCGGTCGCGTCGCGTTCCTGGCTTCCTGCCTCGACGTCCGGCCCCACGCCTGCTGCATCTTGTCCGACCCCGTTGATCGATGCCTCGATCGACGCTTCCGCAGTCGCGGAGTCGTGGATGGCCACGTCGGCGCTGCTCGCGTCCACCCCGGCGTCGATCTCGTGCGTGGCGTCCGAGCCTGCGTCGCTGCCCTGCACGTCGCCATCCGCCCCGAGGTCCGTGGCCCCGGGAACGTCGGACACACCGAGGACGGCCGTGCAGGCGGCCGACGGTGCCAGCAACAAAAGTACTCCAACGGCCTTGACCCAGCGTCCCATCGTCACATCTCCCCGCGGAGGGTCAGACCTGCGCCACCGGGCCCGATGCTCGGGGCCACGACGAGACGCGCGCCAGCCGGACCCACCGAGGCGGAGGCGGATTGACCGGAGAAGTAGAACCATGCCCCGGCCGCCAAGAGCGCGCCGCCGGCCACGAACCCGACCGTGGCTGCGGTTCCATCGGTCACGGCGGCATCGTGGTTGCTCACCGCGGCGGATCGTTGCGCCGACGGGCAACTGGACGCACTGCACTGCTCCTTGGACTGGTTCCAGGCGTCGTTGGCCAAGAGTCCCAGCACGCCACCGACACCAACTCCGAGGATCCCGGCACCGGCCAACACCAGCCCGACAACTTTGCGCCCCCCACCGGCCACACCCGACGTTTCCGACGATGTGGCAGTGGGAGAATGCTCGGGCGCCTGCGCGGCGGGCACGCTGACGGGAGCGTGCGGCGCCGCGGGCGCGAGGGCAACCCCCACCACCACGCGCTCCCTCCGTCCCTTCTCCCCTTCCTTGAGCACCAATGGGCGCGTAACTTCCGGCTGCCCAGGAACATCGAACGCGAACACATGTTCGCCCGGTTCCGCTGCGATGGCGGCTCCTTCCAGCTTCTCGGCGAACGGACGTCCGTCCATGGTGACCCTCACGGTGACGATGTCCGCCCCCGCGGCGTCCTTGACGTCGAAGACCACGGTCGGTTGCGCGCTGTCGAGTTCATCGAGACGCTGCGTGCAGTCATCTCGAACCATGCGCGGACACCGGGAGTCGAGACAGACCGCTAGCTGCTGGCGCGCATCGAAGAACTTGCCCTCGCGACGAAATGATTGGGCCTTCGCGTTGGCGTCGATGCATTGCTCCTTGGTTCCATCGCCCCGCGCAATTCCGGCCATCCCGGCAACCGCCGCGACGAGTGAGGCTGCGCCGATTGCGTATCGGTTCATCAGTTCACGCATTCCTTCTTGAAGACACGATTGCCCTGGGAATCGAAGAAAAACGGAGGAGTGCAGTTCGCAGTGGGAGCTGGCTTGGACGGTTCCTGGGCAGTGGCCACGGGGACGACGGTCGCGACCGCCCGAGGGCGAGGGAGAGGAGCCAGGGCAGCCGGCGCCAAGGACGCCCGAGCGTCGGCGAGGACGGACGGAGAAGGCGTGGGTTCGGTCGGAGTCGGAATCGGGGCGAGTACGGCAAGCGGAATGGGGGACGTGGTCGTTGACGGCAACGCAGTCGCCGGAGCGGTCGCGGGAGTGGTCGCGGGCAATCGTACGAGACGACGCGCAGCGATCGTTCCCACAGCGGACACGAGCACCAAAACGGCTACCGCGCTGATCACTCCAAGAGCAACCCTCGTGTGCCCCGGTCGACCGGTGGTCGTCCGTCCCACGGGCGCGATGGTCGTCTCGACCACGCCAGCACGGGCAGACGCCAAAAGAACCGGTTTACGTACTGCGATTCCAGCGGACTCGATAATCCCTGCGATCCGCTCGACGAGCCCGAGCGCGCTCCTCGGCGCAAATCCCGAAAGCGCGATGGCCAGCTCCGACACATTCGGGTATCGACGAGTGCGGTCTTTCTCCAGGCAGCAATCAATGACCCCTTCGAGTCCCACCGGAAGGTCCGGCCGGAGGGCGCGAAGCGGCGTCGGCGTTTCGCTTCCGATCTTCAGGCAGACCTCGGGCAGCGTGTCGCCCGCGAACGGTGGGACGCCCGCGAGCAGCTCATACAGGATGACTCCGATGGCCCAGATGTCCGATGTCGGTTCCACGCTCTTGGACGACCGAAGCTGCTCGGGAGACATATAGAGCGGCGACCCCATAACGGTCGCGGTGCTCGTCAAGGCCAATTCAGGCCCCGAAGCACCCACGCCCATGACCTTCGAAATACCGAAATCGAGCACCTTGATACCGGGACGTCCGTCCGCTCGCCGAATGCAAAAGAGATTTGCCGGCTTCAGGTCGCGATGGACGATCCCCATGGCGTGGGCCTCGGCAACCGCAACGCACGCCTGAAGGATGAAATCCACGGCCTGTTCCACGGGAAACGGACCTCGCTGGGCCGCGAGCATTGTCGCGAGGTCGGTTCCCTCGAGGTACTCCATCACCATGTATGGCGCACCGGTCTCGAGCGTTCCGACATCGATCACACGCGCTACGTTTTCGCTCGTGATCTTGACCGCGGCCCTTGCCTCGCGAGCGAACCGAGCCACGGCATCGCGGTTGCCCAGCATGTGCGGCAGCAGAAACTTGATGGCCACGCGCAGGTCGAGCTGCATGTGATGCGCGGCCACCACGACCCCCATGGCTCCGGCGCCCAGGACACGGACAATCCGATACTTGCCCGCGAGGACGTCGCCTTCGCGGACACCGGCGATCTCGAGCCCAGCAGAGGACACAGTCGTCATGGATACCGCAGCGACTCGGCGGAAAGCTATATCAACCCGTATCAGGCAAGAACCGCTAAGGTGACCCACGATGTCCTCACCCCCTTCAAGACCGCTGTCCTTCGAAACCGTAGTCATCCACGGAGGGCAGCACCCAGACCCAACATCGGGCGCGGTCATGGAGCCTATCGTGATGTCGTCCACGTTCGCGCAGCCTGCGCCTGGGCACCCGAAGCGCTTTGACTACTCACGCAGCGGGAACCCCACCCGAGCGTCGCTCGAAGCGTGCCTCGCCGAGCTCGAGGGAGGGCGCCGGGCCTTCGCGTTCGCGAGCGGCTGCGCGGCGGCGACCACGCTGCTTCACACACTCCGCCCCGGCGATCACGTCGTGTGCGGCGACGACGTGTACGGAGGCACGTTCCGCTTGTTCGACAAGGTCATGCGGCCGATGGGCATCGACTCGACCTTCGTCGATCTGCGTGACCCGGCCACGTTGGCAGGTGTCGTCAAGCCCACGACCAAGATGGTGTGGATCGAAACGCCGACCAATCCCCTCCTGCGCCTGATCGACATCGCGGCTCTGTCGGACCTGGCGCGAGCACGCCATCTCACGTTGGTCGTCGACAACACGTTCGCGTCCCCGGCCCTGCAGCGCCCTCTCGCCCTCGGAGCTGACGTTGTCTTGCACTCGACGACCAAGTACATCAATGGGCACTCGGATGTGGTCGGCGGCGCGATCGTCACCGACAATGACGAATTGGCGGGCCGGCTGGCGTTTCTACAGAATGCCATGGGCGCCGTGCCCAGTCCTATGGACTGCTATCTAGCGTTGCGCGGAATCAAGACGTTGGCGATACGCATGGAGCGCCATTGTTCGAGCGCGCGGGAGCTGGCGACACGTCTCGAAGCCGCGCCTGGCGTCGAGCGCGTTCATCACCCCGGGCTCGCCAGCCATCCCCAGCGAGAGCTCGCCGAGCGTCAGATGAACGCTCCGGGAGGCATGATCTGTCTCGATCTCGCGGGCGGCATCGAGGCGGCGAGGCGCTTCTTGAGCGAGCTCAGGATTTTCACCTTGGCCGAAAGCCTAGGGGGCGTAGAATCGCTCGCCGAGCACCCAGGCTTGATGACGCACGCATCCATCCCCGTCGAACGTCGCCGCGAGCTCGGCATCGGGGACGGGTTGATTCGCCTATCGGTCGGCATCGAAGGCGTCGAGGATCTGTGGGACGATTTGCAGCGGGGCCTGCGCGCAGCCTCCTCGGCATCCACGCAAGCGGCGGTCGGCGCAATCGAGGTCCAGCGATGAGCCCCACGACGCCAGGCCACACACCCAATCCGACGAGGACGCGTGGAGCGGGCGTACTAGCGCTCATCGGCAATACGCCGATCGTCAAGCTCGAGTCCTTCGACACGGGCCCGTGCGAACTCTTCGTGAAGCTCGAAAACCAGAATCCAGGGGGATCCATCAAGGATCGAATCGGCCTCACGATGATCGAGGCCGCGGAGCACGACGGCACGCTGGCGCCGGGGGGAACGATCGTCGAAGCCACGGCCGGCAACACGGGGCTCGGTCTGGCGCTCGTGGCGGCGCGCAAGGGCTACCGGCTGGTCCTGGTCATCCCGGACAAGATGAGCCAGGAGAAGATCTTCCACCTGCGAGCACTCGGCGCGCAGGTGCTCACCACGCGATCGGATGTGGGCAAAGGCCACCCCGCCTATTATCAAGATATGGCTGCGCGGGTCGCGGAGGAGACGGGCGGGTTCTTCGTCAATCAATTCGCGAATCCCGCCAATCCGAGGGCCCACGAGCTTTACACCGGTCCGGAAATCTGGCGCCAGATGGAAGGAAGGCTGGACGCCGTCGTGTGCGGGGTGGGCTCGGGGGGCACGATCACGGGAATAGGCCGGTTCATGGAGCGAGCGGCCCCGCACGTCGAGATGGTCCTCGCGGACCCTGCGGGATCGATCCTGGTCGAGTACGTGCGCAGCGGGAAAGTCGGTGCGGCCGGCTCGTGGCTCGTCGAAGGGATTGGCGAGGACTTCGTGCCGCCGCTCTGCGACCTGTCGCGCGTGCGCGCTGCGTACTCCATCTCGGACGAGGAGAGCTTTCTCACGGTGCGCGCTCTGCTCCAGGGCGAGGGAATCCTGGCGGGATCGTCCTCCGGAACTTTGGTGGCCGCGGCCCTCTGCTACTGCCGCGAGCAAACGACTCCCAAGCGCGTGGTCACTCTCGTGTGCGACAGCGGCAACAAGTACCTGTCGAAGGTCTTCAACGATTTCTGGATGCGTGACCAGGGCTTCTTGCGCGATCCCCCCAGCCACGATCTCCGTGATGTCATCGGCCGCAATCCCGACATCGGAGGCGGAGTCGTTTCCGTGGGACCGGACGACACGCTTCTCATCGCGCACACCCGAATGAAGCTGGCCGACGTCTCCCAGCTGCCCGTCCTCGACGCGGGACGCATCGTGGGCCTGCTCGACGAATCCGACCTTCTGCTGGCGGTCACTCGAAACCCCGAGGCCTTCGCCGAACCGGTGCGCGGCACGATGTCCACGCGGCTGACGACCGTGGCTCCATCCGCTTCGCTCGAATCGCTTCAGGCGCTATTCGACCAGGGCCTCGTGCCCATCGTGGTCGACGGAGAGCATTTTCTCGGACTCATCACGCGCATCGACGTCATCAATCATTTGCGGCGTCGAATGCGGTAATCCGCGAGTGTCCCTTCTCGGAGCATGACCGCGTCAAGGTACCTGACGTGGCTCCCCTCGACGATTTGACGCCGCTACGAAGATAGGGCAGGCATGGCACCATGCGAACCGGTTTCATCATTAGGTGCGTTGCATCGTTGGCCCTCGGCGTTGGCGTAACCGGATGCGCTGCGGTGTTCAAGGGTGGCAGTCAGAGTGTCGTATTCGAGTCGACTCCGCCTGGAGCCACGGTGGAGAGCGGTGGCCGTTACGTCGGCGATACTCCCGTGCGCGCAGCCGTGGATAGGCTTGGCAATTCGACCATCAAGGTATCTCGGCCCGGATACTCTGCAAGCTATGGGACCATGCGTCGGCGGCCCGACACCGGCTGGTTCGTCGCCGACATTCTCACGTGCGCCATTCCCGTGCTTCTCTGCATCCCACTGCTCGTGGACTCGCTTTCCGGCTCGTTGCTCGACGTGGACGAGACCTACCGCGTGAAGCTCGAGCCCCTTTCCGCACCCGGCGAGGCTGCACCGACCGGTTCCCCCCCAGCCGCTGATGCGAATCAGTCTCACGCGTTTTGAGCGCGAGCGTGGGCGCCACCGTGCGCTCCGCGACCGTCGGCAATCGAGTGCTACTCGGCGCGGACCAGTCCGTGACTCCCGGACCGATCTACGCCCGCCCGCGCTCGCTTCGACTGCAATGCGGGAGCCGGAACGGACCATTTGGACATGGATAGAGACTTGAACGGAGTCTGGAACGCCCCTGCGGACGCGAGCTCCAAAAGAGGAGGTGTGCCGTGGCATTCATCGGTCTGGTCACACACAAGGTCAAAGACTTCGGGGCTTGGAAAAAGGTATACGATACCGTGAGGGGCGCTCAAAGAGAGGGCGGCGTACGGTTCCACTCGGTGCTTCGCGCGAGTGACGATTCGAATCTCGTCTCCGTGGCACACACGTTCGACACACTCGCTGCTGCGCAGACATTCTTCTCGTCGAATCCCGCGCTCAAGAAGGCGATGGTCGACGCGGGCGTCGACGTCTCGACGATGAAGCTGACGTTCTACGAAGAGGTTTTGAGCGGCACGATCTGACGACTCTTTGCCCTGCAGCTACCGCGAATTTGATGACGTAGTTGGCAGCGATCCCGATGAACGGCATTCCGATCTCCCACTCATTGGCGGCATAGCTGACTGTTCAAGTCCTCTGCCGCACGCGGATTCGGGGCGGTCGCGGCTCATGGCGGCGTGGGCAGCACGGACATCGGGCGGCCGCCCAGCGGAATCAGCCGGGAACCGGGAGCCACCCGGTGCCGCGCGGACGGTGAGTGCTGACAAATTGTTGAGATTCGGCGGTCGAGCCCCGCGCTACACTGAGCCGCGTGTCCAAACCAGACGTTTTCTTGGCGGCGAAGCTCGCTGTATCCGTCCGTGAAACGCTGAGTCGGGCGGAGAGCTCCTCGAGCCCGACGTTGCCGACGTGCGAGCGAATAAGGGCGGATCTGCGAGCACGTCCCGCGCAGGGAGCCGTCCGAGCGCGGGGCTAGCGCCACATGCGTTTCACCTGGGACCCGCGCAAGTCGGCATCGAACCGACGAAAGCATTCAGTCACGTTCGAGGCGGCAGCTAGCGTGTTCGACGATGAACATGCGCTGGTCCAGCCCGATCTGACCCATGAAGACCGGCTGCTGGTCCTGGGCACATCTGCGCGAGCGCGACTTCTGTTCGTGGTGTACGTTGAGGTGGAGGCCGATGATATCATCCGGATCATTAGCGCCCGCAAGGCGACGCCGCATGAGCGCAAAACGTACGAGAGCGAGTGAGCCATCCGCCACTTCGCTCCGAGAAATGCCAGAAGTTCGCGACTGGTCGAAGGCGCGTCGCAATCCGTACGTCCGCGGCCGACTAGCCCGGGTCCTCGACGCTGACCTCGCCAAGGAGTTCCCGGATTCTTCGAGCGTAAACACGGCGCTTCGCGAATTGCTCGCGGTCCGCGCCGTTGTGCGGCCGAAGCGTGGTCGTGCAGCTTGATCGATGACGGCGGGAGCGAAGGCTATGGCGCGTGAAGGTGTCGCCGAGCCCGCCAAGCAGGACTCAAGGGGCCGTCGATATCGCACCTCGGGTTCCGCCGACGGTTGAAAGGTTGATTCGGTGGGCCACCTTGGGTGTTCAATGCCCACCGAAGACAACTCCCGTCTGCCCTACAAAGATGCTGCTATCATGCCCAGGCCAGCGTGCGCGTGCCAGCGACATCTTCGTCACGCGTCAAGCCGACGTGCTTCATTTCGCGGCCGCAGCGCGGTGATCGCGGATCGCAGATCCCGGTGTGAATGGTCATGCCCGACAACACAACTCCCTACGACTCGAGCGCATACGAGAACGAAGTACGGCGGACCATTCCGCTCCATAGCGAGATGCTCACCCAAGCGATTACCACGGCGCTCGCCGTGTGGCCCGAGCCCACGCGATGGCTTGACACCGGATGCGGCCCGGGGCGCCTCGTCAAGATGGCGCGCGCGCAGACGCCGCGGACGGACTACTTCCTCGCGGATCCTTCCGAAGGAATGATCTCCCTCGCGCGCAGCAACAATATCGACGTGCCCGAGGGACACTTCTTTCTGACACCCTCCGAGGATCTTCCGCGGATGCCTCCGTTCCAGGTGATCACCGCCGTTCAGTGCCACCACTATCTCCAACCCGCGAGCCGCGAACGCGCGCTCCGCAAGTGCTTCGCCCTTCTCGTGTCCGGTGGCGCTCTCGTTGTCTTCGAGAACGTTCGCTCCGAGACCGAGCGAGGGCAGGAGCTGCAGCGTAAGCGCTGGGCCGCCTGGCTCCGCGAGCAAGGCCGAAGCGCGGAGGAAGTTGCCGCACACGCCGCACGCGAGGGGACTCAGTACTTTCCACTTCGCCCAAGCGAGCACGTGGCGCTTCTTCAGAAAGTTGGGTTCACGATCGTCGAGACGATTTGGCGTGCGTACGGGCAGGCTGGATTTGTGGCCATTGCGGACAAGTAGTCCCCCTAACGTATCGGCGACTGAGTTCGCTTTCGAAATGCGCGCGAGTGCCCCGTCATCAACGGGAGAGTTCCAATGAGAGTTCGCCCGATGTGCTCAGCCCCAGCTTCGGGGTCACGAGTCCACCGGCCGCAAGACTCGTCAACGCCCCGCCCGCGAATGCCGCGAATACGGAGAGGGCGGCTACGGCTGGGATGCCGCTGCCGTGAAGCACGCCAGCAATGGCCCCGAGGCTGCCGCCCGCCACGGCCCCGCTGAGCGTCGCTCCGGTAAGGCCGTTGGGGGTCGGTGAATACGACGACAAGTGGCTCTCCTCGTGCCCCTTGTACTGCATATAAGCGGCAATCGTCGGCAATGGCGGAACAGCCGGAGCCGCGCGCTGCGTCTTGAACTCGTCATATCGTTTCCTAATTTCAGGAATCTGCAAAAAGGCGATGAGCGTGAGCAGCTCCTCGTGGGTCGCCAGCGGCATGGTGACAGTTTCGCCCGCGGCCAGCGCCGCGCTTGCTGCCTTCTGGGTGACGGGGTTCGCGAGCACGACGGGGTTGGCGAGTTTCATGAACACTTCTCCTTCACGAGCACGAATCCAGCAGAGCTCAACCATGCAAATGCCAAGGTGTCAATTGCAGCCCATTGCAGCACACCGAAGGTTTCGGTCTCAACAGCAAGGCCAAATCAGTGGTGACCGTCCGTCGAAGAGGCTGCGTTTCGATCGCGTCGGTGGGAGTAGAACTGGTATCAGCGTCACGACCGTGGAACGTTAGCGGGGCACGATCGGAACGCAGCTGAGTCTTGAGATCGCTTCCACCGTGAACGGTTACGCAGCGACGACTCCGGCGCCGGCGACGCCTTGGAGGGCGTTGGCGTTCTTGTCGGGGCTCCTGCTCGCGATGAGTGGCGTCCCAAGGCGCCGGAGCGCGGCGTGACTCGAGCCGAGTAGTGACCCCGTCAAGTGGAGTACTGCCTCCGTCAAGCCGAGACGCGACCCCGTCAAGCCGAGACGCGACCCCGTCAAGCCGAGACGCGACCCCGTCAAGCTGAGACGCGACCCCGTCAAGCTGAGACGCGACCCCGTCAAGCTGAGACGCGACCCCGTCAAGTTGAGTAGCGACCCCGTCAAGCCGAGACGCGACCCCGTCAAGCTGAGACGCGACCCCGTCAAGCCGAGACGCGACCCCGTCAAGCTGAGACGCGACCCCGTCAAGTGGAGTAGCGACCCCGTCAAGCCGAGACGCGACCCCGTCAAGTTGAGTAGCGACCCCGTCAAGTTGAGTAGCGACCCCGTCAAGCTGAGTAACGCCTCCGTCAAGCCGAGACGCGACCCCGTCAAGCTGAGACGCGACCCCGTCAAGTGGAGTAATGCCTCCGTCAAGCCAAGTCGTGACCCCGTCAAGCCGAGACGTGACCCCGTCAAGCCGAGTTATGGCCGACTCGATGGAAGCGGTTCGCCGTTCGGACCAAGAGAAGTTCGTGTCGAGTGCAAGGACGACCCGAATCCGGGAACCGGTTCAAGCGCACCGATGACAATCTCCTATCGGACCAGCCTTGCCTGGTCGCACCGTTGTCGTTGGCGTCTGACGTTGTCGTTGTCGCAGTCGTTGTCATTGACGGCGACAACCTCGAGCTCCCCACCGAGGGTGACCACGCAGCGCCGCAGGGTCGAGATCTACCCCCGCCACTGATTGGCCCGGACCCCCTTCGCTGCCTGTGTCACCGTCTCCTCGATCCGCTTGGCGCGCGTCTCCGCCTTCTTCGCTGTCTGGATCCACTCGAGAATCGCCCGTTTCGCCGAGCGCGGGAACGCCTCGAAGTTCTTTCGCGCCGTTGCGGCCTCCTCGTCGAAGCGTCGGCGAAGGTCTTCGGGCAGCGCGAGCCTCTCGACGTCGTCGAGCGCGTTCCACGTCCCGGTCTCCTTGGCGCGATCGACGGCTGCGATGCCGGCGGGCTGCATGAGTCCCGCGGCGGTGAGCCTCTCGATGCGTTCCTTGTTCACGCGCGACCAGCTGCTCTTCGGCTTGCGCGGTGTGATAAGCAGCATGGAGCGATCTTCGTCCACACGGCCGACTTTGCTGTCGACCCAACCGAAGCAGAGCGCCTCCTCCCCGATGTCCCCGATACCGATGTGAACCTTGCCGGTGTGCTTCTTGAAGGCGACGACCCAGACGCCTGGCGAGTTTGCGTGATGGGCAGTTAGCCACCTGCGGAGCGCCGCCCGAGACGTCACCTGGACGCGGTCGTAGGCATCGGCGGCGGTCGGCTTGCGAGCGGTAGGCATCGGACGACTGTCCCGCGGCGTCCCTCCGATCCTACTCGACAATCTTGTTCAGCGGGAACTCGACGATATCCTCGGCGCCGGCGTCCTTGAGGTCCGGGATGAGATCCCGAATGACGCTCTCGTCCACGACGGTGCTGATAGCGTACCAACCCTCGGTCTGGAGCTTCGATATCGTTGGCGACTTCATCGAAGGAAGGATGCGTTCCACTCTGCGCAGCGCGGTCTCGGGGACGTTGAGCAGAATGCCGACCTTGCCGGCTGCGGCGAGCGCGGCCTTGAGGAGCATGGAAAGGCGGTCGATCTTCTTTTTCTTCCACGGCTCGGCCAGAGAGGCTTTGTTGGCGATGAGCTGCGTCGTGGACTGCATCACCTCGGCGAGGATTCGAAGATTGTTTGCGCGGAGCGAACTGCCGGTTTCGGTGACATCGACAATGGCGTCAGCGAGATAGGGTGGCTTGACTTCGGTGGCACCCCACGAGAATTGTACATCCGCCGCGATCCCGTTGCGGGCTAGAAACTGATTGGTCAGATCCACGGCTTCGGTGGCGATGCGCTTGCCCTCGAGGTCCTTGAGGGAAACGATCGGCGACTTCTCGGGGACCGCGACCACCCAGCGAACGGGGCGCTTGAGCTGCTTCGAGTACACGAGATCCGCGACGCGAACGACGTCCCTGTCGAGAATCCAGTCGAGCCCCGTCAGCGCCACGTCCATGACGCCGGCTTCGACATACTGCGCTGCTTCCTGCGGCCGAATCAGCATGCACTCGATCTCGTCGTCGTCGATCGAGGGGAAGTAGCTGCGGCTCGAGACGGTGATCGTGTATCCAGCCTTGCGGAATAGGTCGATGGTCGAGTCCTGAAGGCTGCCCTTCGGAAGGCCGAGTTTGAGCTTGGTCATTTCTTGGCCCCGTACATCGTCTCGGGATCGGCGAGTCGCTCGGCGTTGACCATGAGCGATCCGTCGGGGCCCACCGTTCGGAAGAAGCAGCTCCGATATCCTTCATGGCAAGCCGGGCCGAGCTGTTTGACCTTCACGACGACGGCGTCGGAGTCGCAGTCCACGCGAAGCTCTTTCAGCTCCTGCATGTTGCCCGACGACTCCCCCTTCTTCCAGAGCTTGCCGCGCGAGCGCGAGAAGTAATGCACCTTGCCCGTCTCGAGGGTGAGGCGGAAGGCCTCCTCGTTCATGAACGCGACCATCAGGACCTCGCCGGTATCGGCGTCCACGGTCACGGCGGTCACGAGGCGGTTCATTTTCGAGAAGTCGAGTTGCACCATGCTGTGGGGTCTCCGGGGCTGCGCGGAAGGAGGACGAGGGGCGCAGCCACCCTCCGCCTAGCCGCCGGAGCGGGGAGAGTCAACGAGGACATCGTCCGACTCTCCCGTGCGTGCCGCCCTCAGGGAATCGTCGGGGCAGCCGGCCACCAGGTCTTGCCGGTGCACGCATCGTAGGTGCCGGCGGGCGGGTCTCCCGTGTTCATCGTACCGGTGAGCGTTGCCGTCGACGCCACGGTGAGCACCGGCGGACCGGCCTTCTTGCCGGTCGACGCCTCCACCCACACGTTCGTGAAGGTGACCGTCGCCTGGTGGGTCGAGTCGCCTTCGACGTCGACCGTCACCGGATCCGGATGCTGGGGCCCGTTCACGTTGACCTGGTGGAAGTCCTGCACGGTGATGTTCTCGAAGTCCGGGGGGACACCCGCGGGATCGACGATGGGATTGGACGTGTAGTTCGCCGTAATCCCGATCGGATAGACCTCGTCGCGCGTGCACACGTCCTCGAAGAGGATATTTTTGACCCAACCGCCGGCGCCCGTATACGACTTGATGCGTAGACCGTTGAGGTCGCTCGCCCCGGTATTCGCGTCGACCGGAACGTCGCCGTCGATGGTCAGGTCGTAGACGTGCACGTTCGTAATGCCTTGGATGGTGGCGCTGCCGAGCGACATCCCGTGTCCCGTACCAAAGTGATTGTGCGCGATGACGATGTTGTTCGCGCCGCCCTGAGCGCTGCCTTTGATCGCCACCATGTCGTCACCCGTCGACACGGTCGATCCTACGATGTACCCGTTCTGGGTTATGCCGGTCGCCGCGCCCGGGTCGATGCCGTCGGTGTTTCGAGCGACATAGTTCGACACCGCCTGCCCGGCGCTGCTCGTGGCGCCGTATGGAGTGTGGACGTCGATTCCCCACACGACGAACTTGTCGCTGTTCAGCTGAATGTGGAAGAACGGGGAGTTATAGAGGTGAACTTCGTAAAGAACGAAGTTCGACGCATTGCTCACTTGAACGAGCGCCGGGTTGGGTGCCGATCCCGGCCCACCGTAGGGATTGTCGGAATTCGTGGGCGTGCGGCTGTCGTGCCTTTGACAGTCTGAAACATTCCACCACGAGAATTCAGCGGCCGAGTAGCTGCACGGGGGGTCGCCGCTCTTGCCATCGAGGTTGGTGACGGTAGGAGGAGATACCCCGATCAGCGGCTCGCCTCCCTGGCCGTCAATCACTCCCCCACCCATGATGGCCACGTGGTCCCCCGTAGCCATGATGACGCCGCCGCAGTCGTACTGGGCATCGGCCGCTACGGAGGTGTCGGTCACCGCACCCGTTGGGTCGATGACAACACACGAGGCGCCGTACGACTTTGGATTTCGCGAGGCATAGACCGTAACACCGGTGTCGACGACGAGCGTTTGACCGGCGGTCAGATTGAGCTGGCCGATGAGAAACGCGTTCGCCCCGCCGGCGCCCGTCGTCAATTCGACGCAGGGATTGCCGGCGAATCCCGCTGTGATCAGACCGTTGTCGAGAGTCTCCGCGGCGGTCTCCGGTACGAGCGTGTCGGTCCCGCCTTGGACGGTCGGAGTCACCGTGCGGGGCGCCGCAACCTTGGCGCACCCCGTAGGGATCGTTGGCTCGGGCGGCAGACACGTCTTGTCGGTCAGATTCGATGGATCGCAAGAGCCGATCACACTTCCACTCCCGCCGCCCGACGAGCTGCTCGAACTGCCGCTGCTGCTCGTACTGCCGCTGCTGCTCGAACTGCCGCTCGAACTGCCGCTGCTGCTCGTACTGCCGCTGCCGCTGCTCGAACTTCCGCTCGAACTGCTGCTCGTGCCGCCCCCGCTGCTGCTCGAACTTCCGCTCGAACTGCCGCTGCTGCTCGTACTGCCGCTGCCGCTGCTCGAGCCACCGCTCGAACTGCTGCTCGTGCTGCCCCCGCTACTGCTCGAACTTCCGCTCGAACTGCTGCTCGTGCTGCCCCCGCTGCTGCTCGAACTTCCGCTCGAACTGCTGCTCGTGCTGCCCCCACTGCTGCTCGAACTTCCGCTCGAACTGCCGCTGCTGCTCGTACTGCCGCTGCCGCTGCTCGAGCTACCGCTCGAGCCACTGCTCGTACTGCCGCCGCTGCTCGAGCTGGCGCCACTGCTGGACCCGCTGCTGCTGCCGCTCGACGACCCGCCGTCTGGCGATCCGCCACCGCTCGCCGAGGAGTCACTGCAACCGCCGAGCAATGCAACCGACAGGACTCCGCATCCCAAAGTCCCCCAAATTCGACCCGTCTTCATCTCGAACCTCCTAGAAACGCTTCCTTCGCGCGCGCGGCGCCGAGAGGGGCGCGGATCCTTCCGTGTTTCGCACCTGCTGCGCGTACATGTTCGTGAGAGGCGGATCGGACCGTTTCATTCGCGTCTCAATTGTTCGGGGCCGTTCGATGGCGTTCGGGCGACGAAGAAAAGCCCCGCGACAACATCCGATGGAAGGACGCGAATGAGTCCGAGTTGCCGTATGTTGACCGAGCGATGGCCCGCGTTGACAGCCTCTTGTCCATTCTGCGTCAGCTAGACGCCAACGAGCTTCATCTCGGTACGGACCGCGAGCCCAAGTTGCTCGCGCACGGCGCGGTGAGGAAGTTGTCTCTGCCTGCGACGCCCGAGCAAACCCTGCGTGAGCTCCTCGGCGAGATCCTAACCCCCGACTGCGATCGGGTCATCCGCGCCAAGGGTCGGATGCGCGCGAGGTATGACTCCGCCGCGCACGGCGCGTTCGACGTCGAGATCGCTGGCCGCGCGGGCGACGGCTTCGATGTATCGTTCATTCGGGAGGCTGTCGCCGCCGCCACCGTTCGGGTCCCGGAGCCGGCCGTTCTGCGGGTCGCGACCGCGCGCGTGCCCACCCCATCGCCGGTCGAGGTCGATCCGTCTCCCGTCCTTCCGAAGCTCATCGCGAAAGCCTCTGCCCTGCGTGCGAGCGACGTGCACCTCCTCGATGGCGCCGCCCCCATGGCCAGGGTCGACGGCAAACTGCATCGCCTGTCGGAAGATGCCATGGATCTCTCGTCCGCCCTTCCTTTGGACAAGGCCCAAACGGCGCTTGTGCTTTCGGGACGCGCGGTGGAAATCGCAATCGAACTATCCGGAGTGGGGCGCGCGCGTGTGCACGCGTTTCGTGTCGCGGAAGGCCTCGCGGCGGCCATTCGACTGCTTCCCGACAAGGCTCCGTCACTCGCGTCGTTGCACATCCCGGTGCCGCTCGAGGACCTCGTCGATCTGCCGCACGGCCTCGTGCTCGCATGCGGGGCGACGGGCGCTGGCAAATCCACGACGCTCGCTGCCCTCGCTCAGGAAGCCCTGCGCCGTCGGTCGATCCTCCTGTCGACGCTCGAAGACCCCATCGAGTATGCCCTCACGCCGACCGATTCGTCGGTGCTTCGGCGGCGCCAGATCGGGCGCGATGTGCCCGATTTCGCAACGGGGTTGCGCGACGCCCTTCGCGAGGACCCGGACGTGCTGCTCCTCGGAGAGATGCGCGACGCGGAAACGATCACCCTGGCGCTCACCGCCGCCGAGACTGGACACTTGGTCCTGTCCTCCCTTCACTGCGGCTCGGCAGCTTCCGCGATCGAGCGCATCGTCGACGCATATCCGCCCGAGCGAGCCACGCAAATCCGCGTCCAGCTCGCGGACTCGCTCAAGGCGGTCATCGTGCAGCGCCTGGTCCCGCGCGCGCGAGGCGACGGACGACTGCCCGCAGTCGAGGTGCTCCGGGTCACCCACGCCGTGGCGTCTATCATCCGCGAAGGCAAGACGGCGCAGCTGCCAACCGCGATGCAATCCAGTCGACGCGAGGGCACGATCCCGCTGGAACGTTGTCTCGCCGATCGCGTGATCGCCGGAGAGGTGGCGCTCGAAGACGCGCGCGCTGCGGCCAACGACCCCGCATCGCTCGCCAAGTACCTGGGCAAGTGACGACTCCCGTGGCGTTGGCCCTGGGTGTTGAGAAGGGCCTGCGCTAGCCCCGCGATCCGCCCGGTCGTCGCGTGAGCCGTTTCCAGAGCGAAGCGCTTCTGCAACCTCGGGGAAGGTTCAGGAGAGATTCGCACATGCGCGACCGCCAAGTATCGAACGAAACGACCAGCTGCCGAACTCTTCCTGCGTGTCTCGCGCTGGCAGTGGTCATGTCGCTGTCCTCGGGCTGCGGCAATTCGTCCTCGGACGCGGGCGGAGGCTCGGGATCGTCGGGGTCGGGTTCGGGTTCCGTCGGATCGGGCTCGAGCTCGGGATCGACGTCCGGAGGCGTCCAGGATGCTGGGACAAGCAGCTCCGGCGGCGGCTCCGGCACAAGCTCGGGCAGCAGTTCGACCAGCAGCAGCTCCAGCAGCAGTTCGACCAGCAGCAGCTCCGGCAGCAGTTCGTCAAGCAGCTCCGGCAGCAGTTCGGGAAAGAGTTCCAGCGGTAGCTCGAGCAGCAGTTCGACCAGCAGCAGCTCCGGCAGTAGTTCGTCAAGCAGCTCCGGCAGTAGTTCGTCAAGCAGCTCCGGCAGTAGTTCGGGAAAGAGTTCCAGCGGCAGCTCGGGCAGCAGTTCGACCAGCGGCAGCTCCGGCAGCAGTTCATCAAGCAGCTCCGGCAGTAGTTCGGGAAAGAGTTCCAGCGGCAGCTCCGGCAGCAGTTCGACCAGCAGCTCCGGCAGCAGTTCGACCAGCAGCTCCGGCAGCAGTTCGACCAGCAGCTCCGGCAGCAGCTCGGGCAGCAGTTCCGGCAGTAGCTCGGGGACGGACGGCGGGGCGTGCGGGTACCTGCCTGTGACCCCCAACGCCACGCAGCAGACGAAGAACGTGCTCTGCTACCTGCACAGCATCTACGGCAGCGGGATCTTGTCGGGTCAAGAGGAGGACAACAACGACAACGGGATGAACACGATCTTCGCGGCCACCGGAAAGTATCCAGCTATCCGCGCATTCGACGTGAACAACAGCGAGGCTCCGACCCAGTGCGTCGCGCAATGGAACGCAGGTGGCCTGTGCATGTTCGGATACCACATGGGCATCGACGGCGGGACCTATAGCTCCACGGAGAACCTCACCAACGTCCTTACGACAGGCACCGCGGAGAATACGAGCTTCAATCAGGACCTGGATCGAATCGCCACCTTCGTTCAGCCGCTGCAGACTGCGGGAGGCGTCGCGATTCTCCGACTGTTCCACGAAGCCGGCAATGGCTGCGCCTGGTTTTGGTGGAGCAAGGGGACCTCCACACAATGGCAGGATCTCTTCAAGTACGCGTGGAACTACCTGACGGGCACCAAGGGCCTCAATAACGTTCTGTGGATCGCGCCCCTCTGCCAATATCCGACGGCTGCGTACAATCCGGGCTCGCAGTACATCGATTTCGGTGGAGCGGACGACTACGTGGCGGCGGGAGACTACGAACCACTCACTAGCCTATTTCAAGCGACCGAAACGGCGTTCCCCAACATGATGGTTGCGCTCCACGAGTGCGGTTCGATTCCCGACCCGGTGCAGCTGCAGTCCTCATCGACGAAGTGGCTGTTCTTCAACGTATGGGCAAGCCCGTACTTCGATGCACCGTACAATCCCACGGCCCATCTCCAGGAAGTCTACTCGAATCCGTACGTGATCACTCGCGACAAGCTGCCTAGCTTTAAGTGACCCCTCGGCGGCATTTGCAGATACGCCGGAGTCGGCGTCAGTCGTCGCGAGGACCCGTTCCTTTTGCAGGCGGTCCGTCGACGAGGGCGCGCATACCGGCCTGGCCGGGCTGCCCCGTCCGCCGACCGCGCCGCGCCCGCGGCCTCCGCCTGGCGGCGGGGGGAATGATATGGGCATCACGAACGCGCTGCACGAGCGTCCGGAAGATCCTCGCGAGTCCGACCTCGATCTCGGGAGCCTCGCCGCAAAGAGTGAGCGCGGCCGCGACGGATTCGAGGGTCGATACGTATTCGCGTTTCGGTTCGGCGCGCAGGCTGCCGTAGATGGAAGGCTTCGACGGCTTCAGGGTGAGGCGACTGAGTTTGATCAACCACGGATTGCGCCACCAAAGCGTCTTGGCTTTCGACCACGTTCCGTCGAGCACGACGATCCCTTCCAGCGCGGACGGCTCGACGACAGTCCCGCCCCGGCCTTCGACCTGGCCGCCCTCAGACTCTCGATTGGGGAAGAGGACCGCCCAGCGGCGAACGTCGACGCCCTCTTCCTCGAGCGCGTGACCAAGGTTTCGCCAACTCAATCCCACGACGAGCTTCGCCTTCGGCAGGCACGCGACCAAGATCTGCGCCGAGCCTAGAATCGCGTCCTCTTCTTGGGGGTGTTGCAAAATGAGCACTCGACGCACGGTCGGGTACGAGACGACGCGATCGCAGACGCACGCAACCGTCGGGCGACGGCACGTTTCACATACGGAGGCTTGCACGGCCTACCGAAAGTAGACCGCCCGCCCGGTTCCTGCACGTCGGAATCATGACGGTGCCTCGCACACCGTCACGGGCGGAACGAACACCGAGCGCACCTCGCCGCATCGGCAGGGCAGGTAGACGCTGCCGACGAAGGAGCGCATATCTCGACGGGCGTGAAGCTCCTCACCCGTAGCTAGCTTCACGACGATGGTGCGCGCCCGGAACGCCACTTCGAGTTCGTCGACCTTGTGCAACCCGGCGAGCGACGGGCTATCGAAGGCTCCGAGAAGTGTGAAAAGCCCCTCCTCGCGCAGCTTCCTTCGCGTGGGTGACCGAAGCCCGCTGGAGACTCGGAGGACCGGATCGAGCCGCGGGACATCGCCCGTGAGCGCAATTCTCCTGAGTCGCGTGAGCCCGGGGTCTCCGTAGTAGTGAACGCCTGACCGGCCGTACAACCGAAAAAAGTACGGGATGTCGCCGCGGGCGAGTTGCTCCGCCTCGGCGTCGAGCAGCGGCGGCCACGCCGGCTCGGTGCGAGCGCGCACATACTCGTCCGTCCCGCGGAGACACACGCGAATGGGTGTGTCGCGCAACCCCGGGAGACGAGCAAACACGTCCGCGATGTCGGCCGAGTGGCGCTCGAGAAAGGCGAGCGCGGCGGCGTACGAGCCTGCCATCGCGAGCAAGTCCTCGGCTTCGACCGGCTTGCCGAGATAAGGAAGCACGCGACGGACGCCGCAGGCATGGCGGCAGATGGCTGCGTACTCCGGATCGGCGTCGGGCAGGAGCTTCGTTTCGGTCGGAAGCGAGAGGTCGCCTAGGATCAGCTCGATGTCGAGCGGCGCGAAGACGACGCGACCCCGCCCTTCGACGCCCAAGACGAGATTCTCCCAGTGCAGGTCCGACACCCCGAGCCAGCTGAAGAGCGCGAGCGACCGGCCCACGATGCGCGCGAGCGATCGCCGGATCTTCTTCGAGGGCGCAGGCATCGGCCGGAGCTCGATGCGCTCCACCTCGCCCCCATGCCGTGCCAGCGGGGAGAAGAACTTCAGCTCGGGAAGGAACGCAAATGCGTCTGGGCCAAGTCCGTCGCGGTCCGCGGCCTCATCGAGCAACCGCCGAAGCGGGCTGTCCGCCCCCAGCACCAGCCATTCCCACAGCATCGTTCGAGGCTTGTGGACCCGCTCGGCGCCCACGGACACCCGACGCCCGAAGTTGTGCGTATCGCCCTGGGGCACACGCAGCGTCACGACGACGATCCGTCCGCCAAGTCCCCGAGGGCGTATTGCAGGACCGTCAGACCCACGAGCACCGCCGTCTCGGCGCGCAGAACTCGACCCCCCAGGCGAAGGGGCCGCGCGCCATGCCCCTGCAGCATCTCGCGCTCGGCGTCGGACCATCCGCCTTCGGGACCCACCGCGAAGGCCACATCCATGGGCTTGCCCCGATCGCGTACCGGCCATGGCTCCCGTTCGTTCGTCGCGCGGTCGTCGAGCGTGTAGCGGATGGCAGCGTCATTCCACGCCGGATCCTCCATGGCGCGCTCCAACGGAATTGCGCTTCGCATCTCGGGAACGCTCGCGCGCCGACACTGCCGCGCCGCCCGGAGCGTCTGTCCCGGCCAAGCATGGGCCTTCTCGTGCGCCAGCCCAGAAGGCCCGACGGAGTGCGCGCTGAAGACCGGAATGATGCGGACGACGCCGAGTTCGGTCGCCTTCTGGGCGACGAGGAGCATGCGCTGGCGAGCGAGCACGGCGCAGACGAGAGTGATGCGGGCGTCGGACTCGGGCGAGTCCACCATGCGCTCGTAGACCACCACCTTGGCGCGCTGGGGAGAGAGTGAGAGCACGCTCGCACGAAAATAGACCCCCTCGGCGTCCCGGAGGGTGAATGCCTCTTTTTCGTTGATCTCTCGGAAATGAAGGGACTTCGTGGCGCCGGCGTCGAGAAGGATCTCGGTGTCGATTTCGAGCTTTTTGGCGATGCGAATGGGGGCGTAAGGATGGCGAAGCTCGGGCATCGCGCCCGGATCTGGCACGGCCGCGCGCGGTTGTCCTGCGTCACGCCCTGCGCCAAGCTCCGCTCGCCCTCCGTGAAATGCCGGAAAGTTGAATTCCATCCGCGGGTTGTCTACCCCTTGCAAAGACATCTTCCCGACACACCCGTAGGATCGCTGCGGGTGTCGTCGCGTTCGGAGTGGCGAGCCTCGGTAGTGCCCGTCGACCTCGGCGCGTCAATGTCGGAAAAGGGAATTGCCATGGCCAAGGGACAAGAGAAGCCGAAGAAGAACAACAAGGAAAAGCTGACGGTCAAGGAGAAGCAGCAGAAGAAGAAGGAGAAGCAAGCGGCCAAGGGGAAGTGACAGGCAGGCCCCTCGGCACGATGGAGCTCACGCTCGGGGGGCGGGCGTGGGCTCGTGGGGCTTGGAAGGGGGAGTCGAGACGACGGCAACAGGGACAATTGGAACCGGAGTAGCGGGCCAGTTCGTCCGAGAATTGGACAGCGACCGCGACGAGTGACGGGGACTTCGACGTGCGATGGCGACAGGTCAGGAGGCACAGGGGGAGCCGGACGAGGGCGAAGAAGGGTGCAATGATGACGATTGATCGCCGCGCGCAGGCAGGAACTGCCGCGCTGGTCGCGGGGCTGGTCTCCGTCTGCACGAGAAGCCTCTACGCACAGAACGAGGGCCAACGCAAAGACGGCGAGGAGCAGTATGTCGAGCACACGGTCATCGTCGGCGTAGGAGGTGCCGCGGAGTTCGAGCTTGCGGACGGTTCGCTTCACCCTGGCGCAAACCTGATGATCGAATGGGACGCGATCGAGAACTGGCTTGAGTTCGAGGTCGAAGCATCAATGCTCTCGGCCGACCACGGTACCGAGACGCCAATCGGCCTGACGATCAAGAAACCCTTCCATCTCGCCCGATGGGCGGAGTTCATGGTCGGTCTCGGGCCCGAGTTGGTGTACGTCTCCGGTCGTACGACGCAGGGCACCTTCTTCGGCGGCCAGGTGGTGCTTGACTTCATGTTTTGGCCAACCCAGCGCTTCGGGCTCTGGGTAGAGCCCTCCTACGATCTCATCGTCCGCGATGGGCTCTCGCACGGCCTGGGTACCACGGGTGGCCTGCTCATCGGTTGGTGACCCCGACGAGTCGCCTCCCTCGAGACGATGCTGTCCTGGCTCGCATCACGCTAGGAGTCCGTCGAGCTGACGCTCGGGTCGCGGGCTCGATCCTCGGTCGCGGCGCGCCGTGTGAGGATGCAAGAGCACTGAGTCGCGCCCGTCCCTCCACGTCCTCGCCCCTCGAGCACGATTCTCACGCGAGCCTTGACCCGTACGTATGAGCATCCATGCTAAACTACAAAGTATTTTGCCATGGGAAACGTAAGCCAAGAGCACTGGGATCGTGTCTACCAGACGAAGCAGCCGACCGACGTGAGCTGGTACCGTCCCCATCTCGAAACCTCCCTCTCGTTCATCGAAAAGGCGGTACCGAATCGCGCGGCGGCCATCATCGACGTGGGGGGTGGCGAGTCGACACTCGTCGACGACCTCGTCGCGCGTGGCTATGGCGACCTCTCGGTTCTGGACATTTCGACGACGGCAATCGTGGCCACCCGCGCCCGTCTCGGAGCTGACGGCGACCGCGTCCACTGGATACGTGGAGACGCAACCGAGGTGCAGCTCCCCCAGGCCCGCTACGATCTCTGGCACGACCGGGCCGTCTTTCACTTTCTCACAGATGAGGCAGCACGCGCGGCGTACGTGCGCCAGGTGGCTCGCAGCTTGCGCATCGGTGGCCACCTTATCGTCGGCACCTTCGGTCCAAACGGTCCACTCAAGTGCAGTGGCCTCGACGTTGTCCGCTACGACGCGGATGCGTTGCACGACGCTTTCGGGAGCCGCTTTGATCTGATCGAGCATCTCGAAGAGGTTCACCACACTCCTCTCGGGCGCGAGCAACAGTTCGTGTGGTGCTACTGCCGCGTAAGGCTGCCCGGTCCTTCCATCTTGAACGCGGCATAATCGAGCTCCGGGTCGGCGAGAGCGCGTCGTCGCCTTGGTCCGATGCGACGTTCGACAAGGCGTTCGCCGTGCACACGCTCTATTTTTTTGGCGCGACGCACAGCGTGAACTCCAGAAACTTGCGAGAGTCCTGAAGGCGGAGGGGCTCCTTGTTCTGGGAGTCGGGAACAGAACGCGGCGTTATGCGCCGCGGAGCATAATGCCCGGGACGATGAGGCGTGATGACCAATTCGAATTCGACCTCGAACGCAGACGCGGCGAGCTCGTCGCAGTCGCCTATCGCACTCGCCCATCGCACTCGCCATCGCCTTCTGCACGACGTACGGCTGCCGGCGACGACCGACGCGGGATTATGTTCCGCAGAGCCGCAAGGACGAGCGCGAGCCGTCTCGCCTCAGATTCTGTGCTACCGTATGTACCACTATGCCGACACGTCCAGGTCGCACCATCAAACTGAGCATCTCCATCGACCAGGACGACCTCGCGCTGCTGAAAAAGCGAGCGAAGCGCGTGTCGGATGGAAACATCTCTGCGGCGATTTCTGAGACCATCCGCATCGCGCAGGAGTGGGAGGGTCGCAAAGCCTTGGCGAAGTGGCTCGGGGAGGGGCGCGAGGAGCCGAGTGCCGAGACGATGGACGACATCCGAGCCGAGTGGCGCGGGGTCAGACCGAGAAAGCGGCGAACGAAGGCAGCATGACCGGACCACGAATCGGGCTCACCTTCGACACGGGGGCCCTGATTGCTCTCGAGCGACGGACGCAGCGAGCTTGGAACATCTACCGCACCGCGATGCAAGACGCCGTTCCCATCACCGTCCCTGTCGCCGTGGTCCTCGAGTGGTGGCGCGGTCGGACAGATTTTCGCGAGCGAATCCTGGGGGGCGTTCGCGTCGAGCCGCTCTACACGAAGTTGGCACAATCTGCCGGCGAGGCCATGGCCTCGGTAAGGTCGGCGAGCCCCGTCGACGCCGTCGTGATGGCATCCGCCGCGATGCGAGGAGACGTGGTGTACACGTCCGACCCGTCGGACCTGGAGAAGCTGCGACGGCACTTCCCTGGGGTTCGAGTTCTGGCTGTGTAGGGAGCCACCGGCTGCGCCCCTCGACATCGACCCTCGACCCATCCCCTTTGCTGGTAACGATCCCGAAAGAGCGCAGGTTGAGCGATGCGCCTGGCGACAGCGACTCGGCCTTCTCGGGGCGGGAAGGCCTAGCTGGACCAGACCTGACACAATCGGAGCCTTGGCACGAACGGCCAGTGTAGCCACAACAGTGGGACCGGCCGTCGAACCACTTCGGGGGGGTGTCGATTCCCGCGAGCGCGCGAGGCATGCTTGATGCACACTTCGTTACCATGAAGAATCCTTCTCGCACCTATCTTTCCCCGGCGATCCTTCTGGGAGCCATGGGCTGTACGACGTCGTCGGCCGTATTCGAATCCGTGCCGAACGACGGCTCCACAAGCCCTGTTGTCGACGGCGCTTCGAACCCGTCCCCATCCGGCGATGCGTCCCCATCCAACGACAGCCCCGCAAGCTCGCCGAGTTCCGACGGCGCGTCCTTGATGGATGGCTCCGCGCTCGGGGACGGTGGCGTCGTCCAGGCCCTGGCGAACGTGCAGCGAAGCGATCCGGACTCCGGGGCTGCTCAATCGGCCCTGCCGGGCGCGGTCGCCGCGAACAACGCTTTCGCGCTCGATCTCTACACGCAACTCCTATCGGAACAAGGAGATGCGGGGGCCTCCAATATACTGACTTCACCCATCAGCGCCTCCCTCGCCCTGACGATGACGTACGCGGGAGCGTTGGGCCAAACCGCAACCGGGATGGCGAGCGCCCTACATTTCGGTGCAGCGGCCAATTCAATCTTCGAAGGACAAAACGCTCTCAGCCAGGCTTTGGCTTCGCGCGCGTCCGCCGCGTTTTCGAACGCCCAGCAGCTCGCTTCCGCGGCAGACCAGCAGGCTCCATCGCAGAGCGACTACGATCTAACTGTCGTCAATTCGGTATGGGGCGAACAGACGTACCCATGGGCGGCTCCGTTCTTGAATATCCTGGCGCAAGACTATGGAACGGGAGTCTATCTGCAAGACTTCATTAACCAATTCGACCAGGCCCGCCTCAATATCAACGCTTGGGTCAGCTCCGAAACTTTCGATAAGATCAACAATCTGCTTCCGGAAGGGAGCTTGGACTCGGCGACCCGCATGGTCCTGGTCAATGCGATCCACCTAAAGCTCCCGTGGCAGCTGGCATTCGCCGCCTCCGCCACGGCGACCGACACGTTCACCAGGGCCGACGGCACCACGGTCTCGCCCAGCTTCATGAATCAAACGCTGACAGCGCCGTACGTCGACGATGGGCAGGCGCAGGTCGTTGGCCTGCCGCTGACCGGAGGCCAGGTGTCCGTGCTCATCGCGCTGCCCCATGCGGACGTGGGCCTGGCAGCTTATGAATCGAATCTCACCGCGGGGTCTGCCCCGCTCGTGCAGCCGGCGAGTCAAACGTATGTCCGTCTCTCGCTGCCCAAAGCGACGTTCACTTCGCCGACGTTCTCACTCAAGATAGCCCTTCAGGCGATGGGAATGGGCCAGGCGTTCGACAAGAGTTCGGCAGACTTCTCAGGAATGTGTGCCAGCTTGCCCGATGGTGGCCGTCTCTACATTTCCGATGTGCTCCAGAAGGCGATGGTCGCGGTGCAGGAGACCGGGGTAGAGGCCGCCGCGGCTACGGCGGTCATCATGGCCCGCACTTCGGTGGCCATCCAACTGCCAACTCCGACGCCAATGGTCGTCAACCGCCCCTATCTCGTGACCATCGTCGACGTACCGACGGGAGCCATTCTGTTTCTCGGCCATGTCGAAGATCCCACCGACTCGGGGAGTCCGTAACTCGACTCGTGGCCCGCCAGGGCCGATTCGTGACCGGAACACGCATTGGGCTCTAGTTCGACACGCGGGCGCTGATCGCCCTCGAGCGAAGGACGCAGCGCGCTTGGAATGTCCACCGCACGGCGTTAGCTCAAGCCGTCACCACCGTGAGCCACTCCACGAGCGGCGCGGCCTTCTTCGCCCGCTCGGCGAGCCAACCCACCAGCTTGGGCGATGTGTACAGCTCCTTCGGCGGCGCCGGGAAACTCACCCCTAGCCCCTTCTTCTTCAGAAGCTCCGCCCGCGGGTGCTCGGGGTCGAACCCGCGCGGGACCTTCTTCAGCGTGTCCTCGCTCATGCTGTCCGTGTCCAAGCCCGCACGCGCGAGCTTCTTGAGGATCGCGTCGAGCTCGGCGCCGTGCTGGTCATCGACGACGGCTTTGCGGTATCGCTCGAGTGACGGTCCGTCCATCCTGTACAGACCAGCAGCGACGATGACTTCCAGTCCGACGTGGAAGTAGAGCGCTGCAGGCGTTTCGGTCACCTTGGCGCTGCGGGCCACGCCGATGATTCCAGCCACGTGCGTCTTGTAGGGCGTCTTGTCCTTCGCAAAACGCACGTCGCGAAAGATGCGGAACACCTTCGGCTCGTCGAGATCGCAGCGCTCGTACGAAGAGTCCACGGCGGCGCGAACGTCCCCGAGAAGCGCCTTCATCGGAATGCTCCATCCCTCCTCGTACTCCGCCTTGTGCTCCTGAAACCATGCGCGGTCTTGATTCTTCGCCAGGCGCTTGAAGAACCTCGCGTCTCCGTCCGCAAACCCTGTGAACTCACCCATTCGACTCCTCTACCTCGACTTCCCGCAGCGTCCCGGAACCTCGCGCCGCAAACGCTCGCGCCCTCGCCGAGAGACGATGCGCAACGCGAGCCAGGACCGGAGAGCATGTAGACGAAGGTAGCGCAGGACGGTCCCGTGTGGAGGGTTGACCGATCTACGCTCGCCAACAGAGGTGTGGGACTCCGTGAGTTCACCCGCGCGAGTAAAGACATGGGTGTGCCCGGCTCTCCCGCCTTGTCGCCCGGTCTACCGATCGATAGCACGGTCCTGGCCGGATTCTGGATATCCCGTATATTTATAGAGTGCAGTCGTTCAGCACGAGACCGAGCGTGACGGAGCACGCGTACACCGTGCGATCGGTCGGCGAACGACTCATCGCGATTCGCACACGGGACGTTCGCTCACGAGCGGCCGTCATCAATATGAACACTTCGCTCGAGGCCATCATCGCGAGTGCGCCCGGTCCGGTCGCCATCTGTGCCGATCACCGTCTCCTGCGCGTTCTGGCCGAAGATGCCGCCGAGGCATTGCTCGATGGATTTCGACACATGAATCCGAGACTCGTCCGGTCGGCTTTGCTGCTGCCGCGCCACGACCCATCCCTACGCCTTCAGATAGAGAGGCTCCTCAGGGAAGCCCACAACCCATCTCGACGGATATGTCTTGATGCGGCCGACGTCAGAGTCTGGCTCCAGCCGTGCCTCGATGCAGCGACGGAGGCTGAAGTTCAGGCGTTCCTCAACGGGTGATTTCGGGCACTCCCACCGAAATCGAATCCGAGGGGCCGCGCCGAAGTCCTATGATTCGTGTCATGAACAAAGTGCAACGCTCGGGACTCGGGACGGCGGTCGTGTTGTGCGTCGCATCGATCGCGGTGGCGGGGTGCAGCAGCGGCAACTCTGGAAGTCAACCCATCGCAGACGCGAGCCCCGGGGGCAGCGCTAGCGGCGGCGGACAGGGGTCGGGGTCCGGGGCGAGCAGCTCCGGCGGGAGTTCGAGCGGCGGCTCCACGAGTGGATCGGCGAGTGGCGGTCTGGCGGACGCCGCGCACAACGTCGACGGCGGCGTGGGAAGCTGCCTCGGGGCCTCGGAGCTCGGAGCGCTGGGCAAGCAGCGTTTGCTCATCGGCGTGAGCACTTCCGACGCCCCAACGGTTGCAGCCGCCCCATTCGACCTGCGCTACGAGTACCTTTCGGGCGGGCTCTTCGACGGGACGGCGCCGTGCGCGTCTTGCGCCACCGGTTGCACTGCGAACGGCACGACGTGCGCGAACTCGGGATCGGGGTGCGCGTGGTGGGGCTGCTGGCAGTACGATCAGGACCCGCCCGGAGCCTACGTTCGAGGATTCGATACCGGCTGCGCCTCGGCCTCACCCGCGCAAATTCCGATGTTCACGTACTACGAGATTCTGCAATCGAGCAGCGCCGTCGAGGGCGCCGCCGAGGTGCGAGCCGCCACCAGCGCGACCCTGATGACGCGCTACTTCGCCGATTGGCGATTCTTGCTTCAACAGATTGGCCAAGCCACTGCCATCCTTCACATCGAGCCGGATTTCTGGGGGTACGCCGAGCAGTTGGCTTCGGACCCCACGACGCTCGCGGCGGCCGTGGCGAGCGCGAATCCCACCGACTGCGCGTCGATGCCCAACACGATCGCCGGCATGGGTCAGTGCATGATCTCCATGGTGCGGCAATACGCTCCGAACGCGCTCGTCGGCCTGCACGCGTCAGCGTGGGGGACGAACGTCGACGTGGCCATGAACACCGATGCGTCATTTGACGTCGCTGGCGAGGCGGCCAAGGTTGCCGCATTCCTCGCCGCGTGCGGGGAGACCAATGCCGACCTCGTCATCGTCGAGACGAGCGACCGCGACGCGGGGTACTACCAGTCGCAGGGCCGCAATGCGTGGTGGGACGCGACCAACGCGACCCTGCCGGACTTCCACCAGGACTTCGCGTGGGTCAAGGCGCTGACCGAGGCCCTCGGAAAGCCTGCACTCTATTGGCAAACGCCGCTCGGCAACATGAACCAAAACAACACCACCAACCACTGGCAAGACAATCGGGTGGACTACTTCCTCGGACACATGGGCGAACTCGCTGCCGCGCACGTCCTCGGCGCCGCATTCGGCGCAGGCGCCGCGGACCAGACGCTCCCGGAGACAGACGGGAACAATCTGGTCACGAAGACCAACGCGTACGCATCGACAGGCGGGCAAGCGCTCTGTCAGTGACGAGGCCCGCAGCGGGACCTGATCTCCTAGCCGAGGCTCGCGTGTACATGAGGCTGCGTACCGTCAGCGACCGGGGCGAGGGGGGCCACGAAGCGCCCCCCTCGTCGATTACGGGGCGCTTCGCCGCTCCTCTTGAGCTCGCCGCTCGAGCTTTCCCGTCGACAGGGAAGGCGAAACACGCCGACTGGAGGGAGGTCCATCATCTCGACTCGTTCATCGGCCGTACCATGGGGCACGCACCGTCAGGTGCGGACCAGAGGAAAGTCATGCACCCTCGAAGCGCACCTATTTCCTTCGCCACGGCCGCCACGCTCATGGCTTTGGTGCTGCCCTGCACCAGCTCCTGTGGGCGGCGAGAGGCGCCTTCCACACAAAAGGCCCCGACGCCTGTTCCCTCTGCCGCGGCCAGGTCGGGCGGCAGCTCGCGCCGCGACCCATCTGGATTTGCCGGCGTCGGCTGGTCGATCAATCCCGACACGGAGGGTGCTGTCACCGAGGCCGCTGCGAAGGCCGGCGGGCGCGCCGAGGAAGGGGGGCTCACGATGGTCTTTTATACTCCCCACCACGATCCCCACCGGGTGGCGGAAGCGGCACGCCGCGCAGGTCCCCCGTCACGGCGCAACATCGGATTCACGACACACGTCGGTGTCCTGACATCGGACGGTTACATCGACTCCGACACCGGCGTCGTGGGTGTCCTCACTACGCATCTGGCCGACGTCCTCTTCGGCCTCGGAATCGCCTCGTTCGACGAGGCAGCGCCCGCGGAAGCCGCCAAGCTTGCATATCGACGCGCTGTCGCCGACGCGCACAAGTCAAAAGGCGAGCGTCCGGCGATGATCGTGATGTTCGGAACGATGACTGCCGAGGAAGCACTTCTCGGTGCGCTCGCTGAGGAGGCGGGACCCGATGTTCCTCTCATCGGCGGCACGGCAGCCGGGCTCGCATCGATGATGGAGCGCAAGACCAAAGAAGTGGCGTCGTCGATGTTCGTGGACGACCACATCGTGGGCAAAGGAGTTGGAATCACCGTCTACTACTCCCCACATCCCTTTGCCTGGGCATACAGCGGCGGCTATACCCGCGGCTCGGGCAAGGGCGGGGTCGTTACCGACGCAGAGGGCAGGCTTCTCCGCAAGATCGACGACCGCCCCGCGGTCGACGTCTACGACGAGTGGCTCGGAGGACGACTGAGCCAAGCGAAGCAAGAGGGAAAAAACGTCCAGAACTTCCTTGCGCTCTACCCGTTGGTGCAGACCGTCACCAAGAACGGGGTCTCCCACAACCAGGTGATTCGCGCGTGGCCGAGCAACAAGCCCGAGGCGCCAGGGAGCCTCACCACAGGCGCGAACGTCAGCAACGGCGAAGTCATCTACACGAGCGAAGGCAGTGAGAACATCCTCGTCAATCGCTTCGCGGCATTGCCGCGCCAGGCGAAGAAGAACGCGAACGACATGGCGGCGTCCGCGGGGTTCTTCATCTATTGCGCAGGCGCGCTGCAAACCATCCCGCGCGAGCACCGCGGAAACATCGCTGCCCTCGTAGGCGAATCCATGGGTGACATGCCGTGGATCGGCGTGTTCACGTGGGGCGAGCAGGGCAGCATTCCCGGGATCGGGAATCAGCACGGCAATCTCATGGCGAGCACCGTCCTCTTTCCGTCCGCAGACGGCTCGCGGAGAAATTGACCATGCGAATGTTGTGGCGACTCTATCTGTCGTCGCTCGCCTGCGTGCTTCTGTCCATGGCGATCTTCACGACCTGGCTGAGTTGCCGCGACGCTCAGGATTCCCTGTCCGAGCTTCGAAACCAGCAGCGCCTCCTCGCCACCATCGCCGCGTCTCAAATCGAGACCGGGTATCACGATCAGATCTGGCCCTTTGAAATGCTCTGGGCCATCGCCAAGGAGCCGCAGTTCGTATTCTGGGACGTGACCAATGGCAACGACAAGGTCGTTCTGTCCGAGGGGCGCCGCGACGTCGCGTTCGATTCGAAGGCACCGGCGCTCAAGGAGCCTCGTTGGGCCTTGGCCGCGGACGGTCGGACGGAAACGTGGACGGTTCCCCTCGTCATGGGCGCGGCCTCCCACCCCTGGGTCTTTCACCTCGGCTTCCATGCGGACCAAGTCCGCGCGAACACTCAGCGCACTGTCCTCACGAACATCGGGCTTGCATCGGCCATCTCGGTTCTCCTGCTCTTCTTGTCCTTTCTGTTCACGCGCAAGCTCCTCACCCCGCTGCATTTGCTCACCGCGGCCGCATCGGAGCTCGACCGGGGCAACCTGGACGTTTCGTTGCCGGAAGGCGATCGCGACGAGATCGGCCGCCTGATCAGCGCATTCCGGTCCATGGTGCGAAGCATTCGAGATCGCGATGCGTCCATCCGAAAGCACGTCCAATCGCTGCAGACCGCGCACGACTCACTCGAGATCCGGGTCGAGGACCGTACGCGAGAACTCACTTCTGCGGCGGAATCGCTCAAGGCGAACGAAGCGCGGATGCGAGCCATCATCGAGCACGCCGCCGATGGGATCATCACGGTGGACGAAGCGGGTCTGATTGACGTGTTCAATCCGACAGCCGAGCGAATTTTTGGCTACGGCGCCGGGGAACTCGTCGGAAAGAGCATCCAGCCGCTGCTCGCCGGGGGGTTCTCGATCGATACGGAAGGACGGCTCGCGGGCGGACCGCACGACGAACACGAGCCACCCGACCGCCGCTCGGGCGAGATCGTAGGACGCAAGAAGAGCGGAGAGGAGTTTCCTCTCCACATCGCGCTCAGCGAAGTTCAGTTGGGGTCGCGACGGCTGCACACGGCCATCGTTCGCGACGTAAGCGAGCAGAAGAAGGTCGAGGCCGAGCGCAGTCTGATGAACGAACGACTGGTCGAGGCGTCTCGATGGGCCGGGAAGGCCGAGGTGGCGACAGCCGTGCTCCACAACGTGGGCAACGCACTCAACAGCGTGAACACGTCTGCGGCGGTCCTCGCCGGAATGGTGGAGAGCTTGAGCGTTCCGGGGCTGGTCAAAGCTTCCCGCCTTATCGACGCTCACGCCGACGACCTCGGTCGTTACCTCAGCGAAGACCCGGCCGGCCGGCACCTTCCGGCCTACGTGTCGGAGCTATCCCGAGTCCTCGAAGCCGAGCGCGAATCGGCTCTGGCGGAGCTCTCCGCACTGCTCCTCAACATCGAGCACATCAAGGCGATCGTCCGGATGCAGCAGACTCACGCGCGCGCGAAGGTGGACATCACCCGGGACGTGGCCGTGCAAGACGTCGTCGAAGACGCCCTCAAGGTCTGCGGAAGCTCGCTCCGGCGCCACGGCATCGCGCTTCATCGCGAATACGGGGAACCCACGCGAATGACTACGGATCGACACAAGGTCATTCAGATTCTCGTGAATCTCCTCGGCAACGCCAAGGATGCACTCGTCGATAGCGAGCGTGACCATCGCTCGATTGTCGTGCGCATCGGAGCCGAGAGCGACTCCTACGTGACCGTCTCGGTCATCGACACGGGCTGCGGGATCGCCAAAGAAGACATCGACAAAATATTCAGCTACGGTTTCACCACCAAGACGGAGGGGCACGGATTCGGACTTCACAGCAGCGCCGTGACAGCGATCGAGCTGGGAGGCTCGCTGGTCGCAGAGAGCGAGGGACCTGGGCGAGGCGCGACGTTCATCCTCAAGGTCCCACGCCAGGCTCCCGAACGCACTGAGGACGCACAGGGTCATGAGTACTTCGGCTAATCCAAAACCCGGGAGCGATCGCGTTCGTCGAGTGCTCGTCGTCGACGACAATCCTGCCATCCGCGCGGACTTCATGAAGGTCCTCTGTCCGACCGGTCCGTCTCACGAGCGTCTGAAGGCGCTCGAGGTATCCGTGTTCGGAGACACAGAGGCAGTCCCTGCGCAAGCGGGTGGCTTCGTCGTAGACGCGGCCTCCCAGGGACGAGAGGCTCTCGCAGCTGTCGAGCGCATGCTGCGCGCGAAGACGCCCTACGCCCTCGCGTTCATCGACATGCGTATGCCACCGGGCTGGGATGGCGTCGAGACATCCGCCCGGATCTGGCAATCGGATCCCGCGATTCAGATCGTCATTTGCAGTGCCTACTCGGACTACTCCTGGCACGACGTCATCCAGCGCCTGCAGCGCCCGGATCTCCGCTTCCTGCAGAAGCCATTCGAGGCCAAAGATGCCCTCGAGCTCGCGTATTCGCTCACGTCGAAGTGGCTTCTCGCGCGCGGAAGGTCCTCCGCGCGGGTCTGATCGGCGCCGGCACTAGTACTTGGATTGCGTCGACCACTTCGGAAACAGCCCCCACCCCCAGCAGCACGGCTTTCACGCACCTATCCTCGGGTGGGGGCTGGTACCGAAGTGGTCGAGGCAATCGAGGGACATGCCCTAAAAATGGATTTCCACGGATTGGGGACTGCCTAACATCGTACTGAAACCGAGAAAAATGACCGCAGATGGGATGAACCGGCGCGAGCGGTGCCTGTCGCGGCAGCGAAGAAGAGGAAGAGAGCGACTGACCTTCCGCCGGTAGCTGAAGCCACCGACACCCCTACGTGCTCAGAGGCACAAATCAG